>ERZ795052.827-NODE-827-length-44793-cov-8.907931_pt1 | contig 44793 bp, 46 predicted proteins | sample MGYA00375136_ERZ795052 | MGnify/ENA primary metagenome ERZ795052 (study PRJEB30181, sample SAMN05720156) | activated sludge metagenome | isolation source: Anaerobic digester | place: Japan | collected 2015-05-26 ... | reverse complement strand
GGATTTGTACTTTCCTCAGAGTCGCTGAATCGTTTTGAGTTTTGCGGAATCAGGTCGGTAATATTCCTGAAATCATCCGCGGCGACTCGCCGCAGCTTTGCTTGTGCAAATTCGCTGCCGACGGCTGTTTTATTGATTATATCACATTAACCTTATATTTACAAGTGCTATTTCAAAATACTCAGAAACAGACTTCATACACATCTTCTCCGAGCATATACTTCACATCATGGAGCGCCTCATACAGTATATCGGTATCAAACAGCATCTGTTCGACCTCGTCATAGCTGTAGTATTCAAGCAGGAGTTCAACGTCCTCGCTGTCTACTCCATAGAATCCGCACATCATAAGAAGGTCATTTTCATAATTCTTATCATTTGTTCCGTAATCGAACCAGTCATACAGACGGCGCGAGTGATATATATAATGAGGTTCAGTATAGTCGAAGCTGCTTATCGATAGTTTACCGTCGCTGTCAATGCGGACAATATTACCGCTTTCAACTTTTATGTTTTCGCACACGGCATTAAAGCGTAATTTCTTGAAAGCGTTAACAAGTATTTCCGTAGTTGAGGCATACAGGTAAAGTCCGTATTCGGGAAAATGCATGAGCGTAAGCGGATTATCACCTTTCACAAGGAACAGGGTATTATCATCTCTCAAAACGGTGAATACGAAGCTGCCGAGAACAGTCTCCGCAACTGATTTCAGCGCAGTACTGTCAACTGCATCCAGTTTTTCTAACAGCTGAACGGCAACATAGCTGCCGGGCACGTATTTTCTTACGCTCATTCTCTGCTATAGCACCGAGGACTTCGATGAGGATAGCGTTTATCATTTCGAGTACCCAAGCCTGCGGAGCGGAAAACTAACCGCTGAAAAGAAAAAGCCCTCGGAAACGCTTACAGAGCGTTTCCGAGAGCTTGCGGTTATTTGTTCCAATAGGGTTTGTGCCTGTTGTGGTATGCTCCACAATTCTGATTATGACTTATGCGGAACGGAAAACGGGTGCGCCAATAGACTAAAATCCAACAGATCGATTTATTTCATCTGAGCGATGATACCATCTATTACTACACCTGCTCCTGACAAGATATGACAGGTCATGGGTGTAATAAGATGCCTCGTTTTTTTATAGGAAAATATCCAGACAAAACCGATGATAAGTGAATGTCCAAGATTATGCCAGTCAAGAATAGCAAAAAGAAAATTAAAAAGGATCAAAGCTGAAGTCTCGCCAAATACCGGACCACAAAAGCTTTTTGCAAGTCCTCGGAAATATATCTCTTTGATTATGCCGCTGACAAGCATTAACCCTATGATCTCCATGACAGTAACGCTTATGCCCTGCTCTTTCTGACTGCAAGCCAGTTCGGTTGCCTTAATTCCGGGAATCAGTTCCGGGATATCTGAGATCAAGCCAGCGAACGCGGCTACAACATACGCGATCACACCATAGAAAATATCCTTCCCAAGTGTTTTCTTATCGTAGATCTCATTTTTTAAGCTGATGCCATTTTCCTTATATAAAAGCAATACAGGTGGCAAAAAGGCAATATTAGCAATAATAAGAAGTAATAAGTATACTATTCTGTTATCTCGTGTAACATGACTTGCAACATCACATATCGTCATTCCCGGCTGATAATGAGAGAATGCCATGAAAAGCTCAATTCCTGCTACAAAGATCGTTAATAACGATACGATCGTTACGGCTCTTTTAGCATTGCTGTATTTCTTATCTTCCATAATGATTCCTCCATTGGTTCTTAATGCATATGTCAACAGTAACTATTCAAAGGGATATCCGAAAACAAGGTGTTTGAGATTTAGTGTGTGATAATGTTCAACATAAATGATATCATATTCAGCATAGATTGTCAATTCCCTGAAAAGAAAAAGCCTTATCCCCGTAATACACAGGAATAAGACGATTTCCATAATCTGTATCTATGCGGTTATTCCTGAACCTCTCTCATCAGAGCTACACCGTCCTTGAAGCCGACCTTGTAAGCAGCTCTCATTTCAGCGGCAGCGGTATCGCTCACGCAGTCGAGGATTTTGTGGAACACTTCGATCTGCTCCTCACTGAGCGACTCCTCAAAGGGTATACACAGCTTGTTAAACTCGTCCGAGAACTCAGCGGCGTGAATATCACCCTGGCGGTAGTTGTAAAGTGCATCGATCATCATAATCCGTCCTTTCGGTTATCTCAAACATTATTGCTATTTTACCGATTTTAAGCTGTTTTGGATATGGTTTCCTTATTTATCACTTACAAAAGTAAGAGAATCAACATTACAAGAGTTGGATCAGATCGCTAAAGAGAAAGGAGTTCCACGTTCTGATATTGCGGCATACAGGATAGAGCACTATCCAATCCCTCTGACACCGGAACTTATGGCGGAGTTACAGAATTCTGCAAACAAGAAATACGAGGAGCTTAAACCTGATATGCCGGAAGAAGCTGTCAGGATACAGAGAAAGGTGATGGAATTATGGAAACTCTTAAAGTGATATTACATACAAACGGCGATGATAAATGCTTGAAGAATGTTGTGAACTACCCGATAGGAAAGGATCAGGTGCTGAAGGAAGGATTCGGGATAGATGCGGATAATCCCCGTAACGCATACGAACAGTTCAAAACAGCAGCACATTTTTGGGGCAACGAGAATAAGACGCCTGTATTCCACTATGTGACATCATATACGGAAGAGACTGCGTCTACACCGGAACAGGCTATGGAACTTACAAAGGCGATATTCAAACCGCTCACAGATACGCATCTTGCAGGAATAGGTATACACGAAAAGCAAAGGGACGAATGCCGATATCACGGTCATACTGCTATGAGTCCCACTGATTTGAAGAGCGGTGAGATGCTTTATGCGGATAACACTACAAACTACGGTCTGGCGCAGCGCATGGCTGATGTAACAGGAAAACCTACTCAGCTCGTTGTCAGGAAAGAGGACGGAACTGAATGGACCTGCAAACAGAAGTTCGTTCCACATGAGGATGAATGATCGTGATTTGCTGCTTCCGGCTTAATGAAGGATACTGAGGCTGCTGAAAGTAATACCGGTATTCCCTTGACAAAGAAAAATGAAGTATGATATAATTAATCTGCAAACATGGAACAGAGTTGTTTTCAAAATGTTTACAATCATTATATGATAAAGGAGTTGACAGCTATGCAGAAGTTTGTTATAATGCGACAGACAGGGCATAGCTATGTAAACTCGCAGAATAATGGTGATCAAGGCGCATTATGCTTTTAAGGTCATAGTGTGCCTTTTTATATTTTAAGGAGGAGAAATAATGAAAAAGGGTTTATTTGCAATTTGTATGGCAGCTGTTATGCTTACGGGCTGCGGCGGAAATGCTGCACAATCAGAGAAAAGCACCGCTGACACAAGCTCAAAGGCTGATACGGCTTCTGCGGCTGTTTCGGATGATGAAAGTAAGAATGAAGCAGATTCGGAGACAGAAATGCCTACTGAACAAGCTGAGGAAGAATTAAACTATATCGGCAGCATTTCTTACGATGTTGAAATTCCTTATCCTGCAAGGTTATTTAAGCATACGGCTTCTTCTTGTGAGCTTTATGCAACAGATGAGGTATCAAATCCAGATTATAACGAGGATACTGTAGTGCATTTTGCTGTTGACTCGTCTTCTTATGATGTGCCTGATACCCTTGAAGATTTTTTAGAGAAGGCGTTTTCCACTGATTTAAGCTCTAATATAACAGATATTATTTATTCTGCTTATAGCGAATCAGCAATTGATTGTGTCATTGATTCAAAGGAAGAAAAAGAGGTGTTAGGCTATAAGGCGCTTCGTGTATCCGGAAGAGTTTCTTTGTATAATGATGACCGCCAAGTCAACTTTGCGGCATATGTTTCTAAATTTAAGGATTGGGACGGCAAAGAGGATGAGCCTGTTATGTGGATCGCTTTTACCCTTTCAAATGATGAAAAAGATCTTGATGACATGAATTATTTTGTTGATCTTTCGTTAACAAAAGCAAAGCTTAATGATGCGATGGAGTCCTACAAAGAAGAACAATAAGACAAAACACCTGGTGAACAATCAAAATGTGCGATAAACAGGCGATTTTGCTATAACATAAGAAACAGCTATGACCTCAACTTTGAGGCTATAGCTGTTATTTTTTCAGATGAATACTATCCCTTCTTGTAATTCAATACAATAAATGCTATATACAAGAAATGCCCTCCGAATATCGGAGGGCAGGCTTATATCATTTTTTAGTCACTTTCAGAAGGACTTTATCTCACCGAGGATGAACTTGTTGAGCAGCTTCAGATCATCGGCATTGATAGCGTCATCGCCGTTTAAGTCGGCAGCTCCGAAGATCTCGGCTTCACCCGATGAGGCTGACGATCTCATGATGCATACATCATAAGCGTTGATCTTTCCGTCACTGTTGAGGTCTCCCTTGGTGTATTTAACTGCGGGACTGTCAGGTCTCCACCAGTTTATATTGAAGAGATATCCCTCTCCGCCCTTGAATACGAAATAAACATCGTGTTTGCCTTCTGTTTTCTCAACGGTGCAGGTCTGGGTAGCCCAAGTCTGCCAGCCGTTCGTACCCTTAACGTCCATTCTGCCTATTACCTTGCCTTCGGGACTGTCAAGACGTATTTCAAGAGATGCCCTTGCGCCGTCCGAACCGATACGGAAATCGATATTGTTTACGTTGGTAAGGTCGATATCCTTGAATCCGATATAGTCGTTATTCTCGATATATGCCACATCGAGACCGCCTTCGGAGCAGTTTTCGGTATCAACACCTGACTTGTAGTTACAAGTTTCAGCCTGAATTACCTTTCCTTTTTTAGCATTTCCTGTCTGTGCAGGAGTTGTAGTTTCAGCAGGTGCATCAGTAGCAGGCTGTGAACCTGTACCGTAATCAGCTTCTATCCTTGCATCTGCACTGAGTTTAACGCTGATAACAGGTGAATCTGCGCTTCCCTTGGTTATTTCGGCACCGCTGATATTCCAGTGAGAGAAGGTGCTTCCTTCCTTGGGGTTTGCTGAAAGGGTTATTTCGTAATCGGAGTGATAATAGCCGCTCCACTGGCTTATATCGCCGAGCTTAAGGGTATTGAGGTCAATGCTTCCGCAGTCGGAAGGATTTACGATACTGAGTTTATAAGGCTCGGATGAAAGCTTCATAGCGGACCTTGTAGTACGCTCCGCATATGAATAACGCTTTGCGTAGAAGTCAGTAACAGTTGCTATCTCGTTCTCGAATCTTCTCTCTGCATTTGCACCTGACATGCTTCCAGAGTGGAAACGAGCAAAGGTGTCTGCAACCTGCTGCTTGTAGCTGTTCTTGTAGCCTTCGATGACTGCCTTTGTTCTGTCGGGAGTGAAGTTATAGTTTGCAAGGTCCATGAGAGTTCTTGAATATCTCAGTCTGAACTCCTCATTGTTGATAAGTCCGTTGAACATCTTTGCAAGCTGACCGTCAGTCTGACGTAAACGTCTGTAGCAGTCCGCAGAGAAGGACTTGTCCTCAGAACCGTAGAGTCCCTGTCCCGATTCCGTATCGAAGAGCACCATTCTCCATTTACCGTCGGCATAGGGGTTGGTCTCATCTATTGCATCCGAGCGCCATGCGATGACGTTTCTCTGGGGCCAGTCTGCATTGGACCAGTATACCTGAGATGCAAAGTAATCGATGAATCCCTGAACGTCCACCTTATTGCAGAACTCTTCATAGGACACTCTGCCGTCTGCAACTCCGCTGCAAAGCTCTTCCCAGTCTTTGAGGTCATTTTCGGTGCCTTCTTCGAGCTCATCGTTCTTTATCATTGCAACGTCGCTTTTCTTAACGCCGTAATGCTCACTGATATAGCTGTCGTCAGTCTTTTCCATAAGCTGATAGATGCCCCAGAATTCGCCGTCCAGGAACACGATACATTCCGTAGTTGCCTGATAAGCGAAGGCTCTGTCCGTAATGAGGCTCTGATTTATGCTGTCACGGAAGAAAGCGGCAGTATTGTCGTTTCCGCCGTTTCTGAGAACGATGCCGTCATACTTCTTTATAGCCTTGCCGTTTTTAGCTTTAACAGCCTTGCCTGAGAAGAAGTCGTAATCGAATTCTGCTGCACCGTACTCCTGACGAGTGTATATGTTGAAGCTCTTCTGAGGGAGACTTCTTGAATAGTTGCCTTTTATTCTGATACCAACGTTCTGTTCAAGGATCTTTTCGCCGTTCTCGAACAAAGTGAAGCTTGCGGGACGTTCCCACTCTTTTCCCTTCATAGAGTAGTTTGCGAGGTATTCCCATGAATTCCTGCGGCCGCCATTTCTGTTCTCCTCGAAGACTTTTCCGAGGCAGTATATGCCCTTTTCGTTATCGAAGAGATTATCGGGATCGGTAACAAGAGATATGACCTTCATCTGCTTATAGTAACCCGAGTTGGTCTTGCCTGTGAAATAGGTCTTTGTAACAGGTTCGCTGATATTGCCCTTGCTGTCCACTGATACCGCACGTATAACGGCACCCTTGTCCACGTTCTCACGGGGTGCTTCCGCACCGTCGGGAGTGATATCTGTACGCTTGCTGAGGCGGTTCGGAGTCTCGGACATATCCTCAATGGTTATCGGTCCTGTGTACTTCTCGGACTCGGTAGTAGGAAGACTTCCGTCTGTTGTATAGTAAATGGTGCATCCTTCGTCAGCCTGAAGTGTAAGAGCGAAGCTGCTGTCATAGTATCCGCTGTCCTGTGAGAAAACGGGAACGTGTACAGCTGCGCTTCCCTGAGGGGCACTGTTAGCCTTATCGGGGGGTACAGCTGAGGTTATAGAACTCACCGCTGCCGTCGGGGTACTGTCCGTAGGAAGTATCGGAAGCGAGAGCGCCGAATGTAAGGGTATTTGCGGCATTTCCGCTTTTGTCGGTAAGGATGAGAGTCTCACCTGATGCAGAAAGTCCGAAGGGAGCTATCCTGCTGTTGTTTGCTGCTGCATCGCTGTCGCAGTAAACGAGCAGACGTCCGTTTGCAGGGATACGGGTACCGTCGGGGAAGACGTACCTGTAAGGTTCGCTTTCCTTGTCGGAAAGTCCCCAGCCCGAGATATCGGCTTCATTCTTGTCATTGTTGTAAAGCTCTATCCAGTCGTAGAAATTGCCGTCTGACGAGGGATAGGAAGTGTTTTTCGAGCACACCTCATTAAAGGATACCTTTGCATTTGAGTCTGCATTTGCAGGGATATAAGCGGCGCTCTGAAGCAGAACTCCGAGGCTCATTATCCATGCGGCAGTACGCATTCTTGATAATTTTTTCATTGTTTTCCTCCACATCTCAATAGATACACCCTGTAAGCAGAGTAAGTTATTTATATTTATTTACAGAGCGTATTATCTGTTATATATATTACAGCGTAATAATTATATCACATACAAACGTCTATTGCAAGCGCTTTTCAACTTTTTTACGGACAAAAACATTGGTTTCTGATGAATGTGTACGAACGATTGAATAGTATATTTATTTTATAATATAATTTGTGAACTGTATATATTTTTGTAAAAAATACCTATGAGTTAGAAAATCAAAAGCCGGTTTTGGGCATTTGTCCGATTTTTACTTAAAAGACTATTATTTTCGTGATTTTTGCGCTATAATAATAGTAGTGATATGTTCGGCGCTGCAAGATGGCTTTTGAGGTTTATGCCTGTGCATCGCCGGTATTGACACACAGTTAGGGCTGTGTATCGATATTTCGGGGGGGCAAATAATTTAATGGATAAAAAACCAATACGGCGTGATTTTTTCAGGTACATATTGGCGAATGTTATCAGCTCTTTAGGCGTATCGGTATATATTCTTATCGATACCTTTTTTATTTCACGAGGAATGGGTACCAGAGGTCTTACTGCACTGAATCTGTCCCTGCCTGTTTTCAATTTCATGAACGGCTTCGGACTTATGCTGGGTATCGGCGGAGGAAGCAAGTTTTCCATGCTCTACTGCCGGACAGAGCGAAAAGAGACAGATGCCGTATATACCAACTCGGTCGCAGCTATGCTTGTAGTTGCAGCGCTTTTCGAGGTTCTCGGCATCTTCTTTTCAAAGACGGTAACTCATCTGCTGGGTGCGGACGAAATGGTCTTTGAGATGTCCCACAGCTACATAAAGACCGTACTTCTCTTTTCACCTGCATTCCTTATGAATAACATTATGGCTTGCTTTATGCGCAACGACAGCGCTCCGCGGCTTGCCATGCTGGGTATGCTGAGCGGCAGTTTCGCTAATATCATACTTGATTACGTCTTCATTTTCAAACTGGATATGGGAATGGGCGGTGCAGCTCTTGCTACCTGTATTTCGCCTTTCATAAGCATGGGGATAATGAGCATCCACTTCATTACAGGCTGGAACGCTTTCAGTCTGCGGCTCATAGTTCCTTCGCTGAAAAGTATACGTGAAATAGTCTCGCTGGGACTTCATTCCTTCTTATCCGAGGTCTCGGGCGGAGTTGTGATAATGCTTTTCAACTTCGTTATCTACCGCATTTCGGGAAACACAGGCATTGCCGCCTACGGAGTAGTTGCAAATGCAGCAATAGTCTTTACGGCTATATACACAGGTATCGCAAGCGGTATTCAGCCGCTTATGTGCAGATACCACGGACGAAGTGATGCTTCCGCAGTAAAATATGTACTCCGTCTCGCTCTGTGGACATCGCTGATATTCTCCGTTTTCGCATATGTTGCTGTTTTCTTCGGTACACCGTATATAGTTACTGTTTTCAACAGCAGAGGAAGCTCAGTGCTGAGGAAGATAGCTGAAACAGGTCTCAGGGAATACTTCCTGTTCATGCCTTTCATGGGTACCAACACGATCATTTCGGTTTACTTCACATCGAAGGAAATGCCGAAACAGGCTCAGCTCATATCGCTTCTCAGAGGAACTTTCCTCGTTATACCGATCGCATTTTTAGCCTATATGTTAAGAAGCATGACGGGTGTTTGGCTTACCGTTCCCGTATCCGAACTGATAACCACATTAATCGGTATGACGATCCTTCTGATGACGTTAAGACGTTCATGGACGGAACCGCAGGATCCGCGCCCGATATATCTGATGAGATGACTAACTTCCTTAAGAGTGATATACATTTATATTGCTCCACCAATTAACTCTTGAAGAAATATTGCGACGGACTGGCAGAGAAAGGCAAGGAAGAAAGCCGCAGGAATGCTGTCGCATTTCAAGACTTTCTGACGCAGTATTTCGCTGTCAGGCCAAGCAAGAAAATTCAGGAGTTAGTTGGGGGAGCAATAATAGATATACGCAGGCGATAAGTAATTATCGGGGTAGATCCTTTCAAAAGGGATCGCCCCGATTTTTGTTTCGGGAATGAACTGTGCAGGGACATCTTTTCAGCAGTTCGCCGTTATGCATTTTTGACAAATGAAGAGCCGCAGAGCAGTGCAATACGCCAAAAGCAGGAAAATATATTGACATCGTGTCAGGATGATGCTATACTAATTATAGTGACGCTGTGTCAAAACACTCGTTCAGATATGGTTTACGGCGGTATTCGTCCCCCGAGATCATTGAAATATGAAATGCGAACAGGAGGTTAGATCTATGCAGAATTTTGACTATGTGACTCCCACACGGCTTATCTTCGGTAAGGGTGTCATCGAAAAGCTCCCCGAAGTCATGGGAAAATACGGAAAAAAGGTGCTTCTCACCTATGGCGGCGGAAGCATTAAGAAGCTCGGACTTTACGACAAGGTGAAGGAACTGCTTTCGGACTTCGATATCGTGGAACTCTCAGGTATTCAGCCGAATCCGAAATACGATCCGAGTGTCCTTGAAGGTGTCCGCCTTTGCAAGGAACATAATGTGGACGTGATACTCGCTGTAGGCGGCGGAAGCGTACTGGACTGCTCCAAGGCTATTGCAGCAGGCGCAAAATACGACGGGGACGTATGGGACCTCATTTCATATAAAGCCTTCGCAAAGGATGCGCTTCCGATAGTCGATATCCTTACCCTTGCCGCTACAGGAAGCGAATATGACTGCGGAGGAGTTATTTCAAGGACCGAGACAAACGACAAGATAGGTTATGTGGATCCGCATCTGTATCCTGCTGTTTCTTTCCTTGATCCGACATATACTTTCACGGTTTCCAAAAAGCAGACTGCCGCAGGCTGTGCTGATGCTATGAATCATATAATGGAGCAGTATTTCTGCGAGGATGCTACTCTCCTTAATGACGGCTTCTGCGAGGCTGGTCTGAAGAGCCTCATGATAAATGCGAGAAAATGTCTCGATAACCCCGAGGATTACAACGCAAGAGCTGAAATGATGTTCACCTGCACTCTCGGCTGCAACGGCATCTATGCACTGGGCAACAGCGAGTCCGGCTGGCCTTGTCACGGAATAGAACATGCACTCAGCGCTTACTACGACATAACCCACGGTGAAGGTCTTGCTATCATAACTCCAAGGTGGATGAAGCATATCCTCAGTGAAAAAACTGTGGACCGTTTCGTGAAATACGGCGTGAACGTCTTCGGCATAGACAGCAGCCTTGAAAAGTTCGATATAGCTGAAAAAGCAATACAGGCGACTTACGATTTCTTCGAGTCTATCGGTATACCGATGCACCTTAAGGATGTTGGCATCGACGAAAGCCGCATAGGTGAAATGGCTCACCATATCGCCGTGAATGAAGGACTTGAAAACGCCTACGCACCGCTTACAGAACAGGATATCACCGATATACTGAACGCATCACTTTAATACAAAGGAGAAAATCATCATGAGAAAAAGTATCAAAACTACAGAAGCTATCTTCCCTATGCCTGTACTTCTCGTTTCAACTTACAACGAGGACGGCAGTATTGATGTAATGAATGCAGCATGGGGTACTATGGTCGAGAGAAACATAGTTGCTCTGAACCTGACGGAAACTCACCAGACTGTTGCCAACATCAAAAAGAGAAAGGGCTTCACTGTTGCTATCGCAGATGCTAAACACGTTACCGAAGCTGACTATTTCGGCGTTGTCTCAGGCAAGGATACTCCTGATAAGTTTGCAAACAGCGGCCTTAATGCAGAGAAGTCCGAACTTGTTGATGCTCCCGTTATCACCGATTTTCCTATTGTGCTTGAGTGCGAGTTCATCGAATATCAGGACAGCGAGTACGGTCTCGGCGTTATCGGTAAGGTGGTCAATGTTACTGTAGACGAAAGCGTCATGAAGGACGATAAGGTCGATGTTGATGCCGTTAATGCTATCGCTTTCGATCCGTATACCCACGGCTACTACAAAGTCGGCGGAAGAGTAGGAGATGCGTTCAAGGACGGTCTTAAGCTGAAGAAGTAAGATGCCTTTTTAAAGAAAAAATAAGTAATATAGCCGCAGCAGTTACTCGGACATTCATTGTCGTGGTAACTGCTGCGGCTGTTCATTTGTTAACGGTTCGGTACAACTCAATATCAAAACAACCAACGAATATATACTATTTGTATATGTATCCGCTGTTTCTACAATTTGTCTCCTGTGCGAAGGTTGAATCGCCTTAGTACCATTTCATACTGAACGCTGAATTCCTCCCCAAAACATCCGTTCATTCTTTGTTCACTATGAAATATATCCCAAAAATGAAAAAGTGTTGACAAATTATCTTGTATAAGCTATAATTATGATTAGCACTTGTTTTAAGTTTACATGTTTTCATTTTTTTATTTTGTGTATATGTCCGAAAAAAGTGCTTACCTTGATATATGCTTGACAAATGCCGATATATTGTAGTATAATATGTAGTATCGGCGAGTTCTTATTACGATAAGTATATAATTAAAGCGGCGCTGATGTGCGCTTTGTGAATAAAGAAAAAATATATAACTCACGACTTTAAGAGCTTTGATTTGAAAGGAATAAAATATGAAAGGCATCATTCTTGCCGGCGGTTCCGGCACAAGACTTTATCCTTTGACTATGGTAACCTCAAAGCAACTGCTACCGGTGTATGATAAGCCAATGGTCTACTATCCTCTGTCAACACTTATGCTTGCTGGTATCAAGGATATTCTCATTATCTCTACGCCGACTGATCTTCCAAATTTTGAACGATTGCTCGGTGACGGTTCTCAGTACGGCGTCAACTTGAGTTACAAGGTTCAGCCGAGTCCAGATGGGCTTGCACAGGCGTTTATCCTTGGTGAGAATTTCATTGGTGACGATGCTTGCGCCATGGTACTCGGTGATAATATTTTCTACGGAAACGGTTTTGGTGCGATTCTCCGGAACGCCAAGAAGAATGCGGAGGGAAACTTAAGAGCAACTGTCTTTGGTTATTATGTTCCCGATCCGGAGCGTTTCGGCGTAGTCGATTTTGATAAAGAAGGACGTGCACTCTCTATTGAAGAAAAGCCTACCAATCCCAAGAGTAATTACGCCGTGACAGGCTTGTACTTCTATCCAGCCGGTGTGAGTGATAAGGCAAATCAGGTAAAACCATCTGCTCGCGGTGAGCTTGAGATTACGACGCTTAATGAAATGTATCTGAATGATAAAAATTTGGATGTTCAACTGCTTGGCAGAGGTTTTGCGTGGCTTGATACAGGTACAATGGACAGCCTTGCAGAGGCTACAAATTTTGTACAGATGGTGCAGAATCGTCAGGGAATTGAGATTTCTGCTCCAGAGGAAATAGCATTCATTAACGGTTGGATAAACAACGAACAGCTTATGAATTCAGCTGAAAAATACGGTAAATCACCATATGGCGCACATTTGAAAAAGGTTGCAGAAGGTAAAATCAAGTATTAAGGAGATAGAATCATGACTATTATTGTAACAGGCGGCGCCGGCTTCATCGGCTCGAATTTCATATTCCATATGCAGAATACATATCCAGATTACAGAATCATCTGTCTGGACAAGCTTACATACGCAGGTAATCTTTCCACGCTGGCACCAGTCATGGACAACCCGAACTTCCACTTTGTGAAGCTTGACATCTGTGATCGTGAGGGCGTGTACAAGCTCTTTGAAGAGGAAAAGCCGGACATCGTTGTGAATTTCGCAGCGGAGTCCCATGTTGACCGCAGTATTGAAAATCCGGAGATCTTCCTCCAGACCAATATTCTCGGTACACAGGTGCTGATGGACGCTTGCCGCAAGTACGGCATTCAGCGCTATCATCAGGTATCGACTGACGAGGTTTACGGTGACCTGCCGCTTGACAGACCTGACCTTTTCTTCACAGAGACGACTCCGATCCATACCAGCAGCCCGTACAGCTCTTCCAAGGCCGGCGCAGATCTGCTTGTCATGGCTTACCATCGTACTTATGGTCTGCCTGTTACGATCAGCCGCTGCTCCAATAACTACGGCCCGTATCATTTCCCGGAAAAGCTGATTCCGCTGATGATCGCCAATGCGCTTGCGGACAAGCCGCTTCCGGTTTACGGCGAGGGTCTGAATGTCCGCGACTGGCTGTATGTCGAGGATCACTGCCGCGCCATCGACCTGATCATCCACAAGGGTAAGGTCGGTGAGGTCTACAATGTCGGCGGTCACAACGAGATGAAGAACATCGACATTGTCAAGCTCATTTGCAAGGAGCTTGGCAAGCCGGAATCCATGATCACGCACGTTGAGGACAGAAAGGGTCACGATATGCGCTATGCGATCGACCCGACCAAGATCCACAACGAGCTTGGCTGGCTGCCGGAAACGAAGTTTGAGGACGGCATCAAGAAGACCATCAAGTGGTATCTGGAAAACCGTGAGTGGTGGGAGACCATCATTTCTGGCGAGTATCAGAACTATTATGAGAAGATGTACGGCAATCGTGCGGAGGTCTAATCGTGAAAGCGTTTGTAACAGGTGTCGGCGGGCAGCTCGGCTATGATGTTGTGAATGAACTGAAAAAGCGTGGTTACACCGCTATTGGTAGTGATATTCTCGATGAGACTGCTGCTGACTGTGAATATGTGAAGTTGGATATTACCGATACACAGTCTGTTGAGAATGCGATTTCCGATGCAAAGCCGGATGTTGTCGTGCATTGTGCTGCATGGACTGCTGTTGATGCCGCAGAGGATGCAGAGAACATCTCGAAGGTACGTGCAATCAATGTGGGCGGTACGCAGAATATTGCAAATGTTTGCAAGAAGCTCGGTTGCAAGATGATCTATATTTCAACCGATTATGTGTTCAATGGGCAAGGGGAAGAGCCATGGCAGCCTGATTGTAAGGATTATGCGCCGCAGAATGTCTACGGGCAGTCCAAGCTTGATGGTGAGCTTGCCGTTGCGAATACGCTTGAGAAGTATTTCATCGTGCGTATTGCATGGGTGTTCGGTGTAAACGGAAAAAATTTCATCAAGACTATGCTTAATGTTGGTAAAACACATGATGAAGTGCGTGTTGTTTCCGATCAGATCGGTACGCCAACCTATACTTATGATCTTGCAAGATTGCTTGTGGATATGGCTGAGACTGAGAATTATGGCTACTATCATGCTACAAATGAGGGTGGCTATATTTCGTGGTATGACTTTACAGTTGAGATTTATAAGCAGGCAGGAATGTCTACAAAGGTCACTCCTGTTACAACAGCAGAATATGGGCTGAGCAAGGCGGCAAGGCCGTTCAACAGCCGTCTTGATAAGAATAAGCTGATTGAGAATGGTTTTACACCGTTGCCGACGTGGCAGGATGCGCTTGCAAGATATTTAAAGGAGATTCAGTGATATGGGACAGATTACAGTTGAAAAGAATGTAGGTGGGATTGAGGGACTCTGTGTCATTACGCCTGCCGTTCACGGTGATAACCGTGGCTATTTCATGGAAACCTATTCCCAGCGTGACATGGAAGAGGCTGGCATAGATATCGTGTTTGTTCAGGATAATCAGTCCTGTTCCACGAAAGGCGTTCTGAGAGGACTGCATTTTCAGAAGCAGTTTCCGCAGACTAAGCTCGTGCGTGCCATTAAGGGTAGAGTATTTGATGTTGCGGTTGATTTGCGCAAGGATTCTAAGACCTATGGCAAGTGGTACGGTGTGGAGCTGACTGAAGAAAATAAGAAGCAGTTTCTGATTCCGAAGGGGTTTGCACACGGTTTCCTTGTGCTGTCCGATATAGCGGAGTTTTGCTACAAGTGCGATGACTTCTATCACCCGAACGATGAGGGCGGTCTTGCCTGGAATGATCCTGAGATTGGCATCACATGGGCCGAATTGATTGGCGAATACAATGGCTCTCCAAGTGCAGAGGGTTATACTCTTAAGGACGGTACAAAGCTTAATCTTTCTGATAAGGATCAGAAATGGCTGGGTTTAAATGATGCATTTAAATTTTAACAGATAGGAAGATTAGCTTATATGAAAAATGACGTTCAGCATATCTGGCTCATTGGTGCCAAATCCCTTGGCGCTTACGGCGGGTATGAAACTTTTATCAATAAGCTCACAGAGTATCATCAAAATGATAAAAGAATAAAATACCATGTTGCTTGCAAAGCCAATGGTGACGGCTGCATGGATCCATATAACACAGAGGGTGTTAAAACAATTTCCGACACTGAATTTGAGTATCACAATGCTCTCTGTTACCGTATAAGGATACCTGAAAAGCTAGGTCCTGCACAGGCTATATACTACGATGTCAAGGCACTTAGCGAATGCTGTGAATACATTGAAAAAAACAAGATACCACACCCTATCGTCTATATTATGGCTTGTCGTATTGGTCCTGCCATCGTTAAGTATTACAAGAAAATACATCGTCTTGGCGGCAAGGTTTATCTAAATCCTGACGGCCATGAGTGGATGAGAGCAAAATGGAGTGCCCCCATCAGAAAATATTGGAAAGCTTCAGAGAAGATTATGGTGAAATACTGTGATCTTGCTATTTGCGATTCTATAAATATCGAGAAGTATATCCATAAATGCTATGACGGCAAGGGAATAAACAATGTAGATCCTGCCACTACATTCATCGCTTATGGCGCTGAAACAAGAAAGAGTTCGCTTGCTGATGATGATAAGAAACTGCTTGAATGGTATAGCGAAAAAGGGCTTTCGCCGAAGAATTATTATCTTGTTGTTGGAAGGTTTGTTCCAGAAAACAATTATGAGACTATGATACGTGAATTCATGGCAAGTAATTCAAAGAAGGATTTTGCTATCATCACCAATGTTAATGACAAGTTTCTCGAAGAATTGGAGAAGAAGCTTGGCTACCGTTCAGACACACGTATAAAGTTCGTGGGTACAGTTTATGATCAGGAACTTTTAATGAAAATACGTGAAAATGCTTATGGCTATTTTCATGGTCACGAAGTTGGCGGAACAAATCCGTCACTCCTGGAAGCACTGGGAAGCACTGATTTGAATCTTCTTCTCGGAGTTGGCTTCAATAAAGAAGTTGCTGAAAATTCTGCGCTTTATTGGAGCAAGAAGAAGGGCAACCTTGCTGCTCTCATAAACAAGGCTGATTTGTTGACAGAGTCTCAGATAGCAAAGTTAGGAAAGCTTTCTACACAACGTATCAAGGATGCATATAGTTGGGAATATATCTGTGGAAGATATGCAGAGGAATTTCTTAAGAGGAATTGATTATATGAAGATACTTGCAATACACAATTTTCACCGCAAAGGCTCTGCCAGCGGAGACGATCAGGTGTTCAAAAGTGAGACCGCCCTTTTGGAGTCTCACGGTCATGAAGTAGTTCGCTATACAGTTTCAAATGACGATTTTGACAACGCAGGCACAGTGGGAAAACTTCTCGCTACACTGGGGATGTTTTGGTCCTTTAAGAACTATAAAGCTGTTAAAGAACTTTGTCACAGGGAACATCCTGATATTGTTCATGTCCATACATTTTTCCCTTTGCTCTCGCCGTCAATACTATATGCTGCAAAGCGTTCTGGTACAAAGGTGGTGACAACCCTTCATGACACCCGATTCGTATGTCCTTGCTCTACCTCGCTCCGAGGAAATAAGCTTTGTAACAAATGCGGCGATGGTCATTATCTTCGTATGTGCAGATATAAATGCTTCAAAGGATCACGCTTACAGAGTCTGATAGTATCATTTATATTTAAATATCATAGAGTAAGAAGATCGTTTTATGATCAGATAGACAAGTATATTTGCCTTAACGAGAATCAGATAAAGCTGCTTAAAAGGATAGGCTTCGATGAGAAAAAGATAGTCAAGAAGTATAATTTCGTTCCTGATGCGGAAGCTAATCTTGAATGCAGAAAATATGATGAACTACCTGAGAGATACGCAGTATTCTACGGTAGAATAGGTGAGGAAAAGGGCGTAAGAGTGCTTATGAAAATGTGGGAAAAGCTTTCAAATATCCCACTTATAGTAATGGGAGGTGGACCTCTTGAGGATGAGTTCAGAGCATGGGCTGAAAAACATGATAATGTTCACTTTCTCGGCTATACTGAGCACAACAAGTGTCTTTCCATCGTAAAGGGGGCTGAATTTGTTGTTTTCCCATCAATATGGTATGAAGGATGTTCAATGGTCGAGATAGAGACCGAAAGTCTTGGCAGACCGCTTGTTGCGACTGACCTTGGGTTTTCGGTGGAAGCGATAAAGAACGGCTACAACGGCTACAAGGTAAAGCTGGGTGATGTGAACGGCTTTGCCGAAAAAATAACTGAGTTGTGGAATGATCCTGAACTTTGCAGGAAGATGGGTGTAAACGCAAGAAAAGATTATGAGGCTAAATACCTGCCCGAAGACAATTACAAGCAGCTTGTGGATATCTACCGCTCTGCTAAGTGAATTTTATAGATCAGGAGTAGAAAATGGGATTTCATTTAAATATTGGCAAGGTGGTATTCTCACTGCTGATTTGATGACAACAAAATTTGTATCTACAAACTTTGTTGTCATGGATAAGAGAAACCGGGTTCTGCGTAACAGAGTGGAAAAATAATACAGGAGAAACAAGAATATGGAATATGAACTCAGAGATCTACAGACAGTGCTGCTGTATATTTCAAAGGAGATCAAGCGTATCTGCGAAAGTAATGATATCAAATATACCATGATAGGCGGTACTCTTATCGGTGCTGTACGCCATAAGGGGTTCATCCCGTGGGATGATGATATGGATTTCGTTATGACAAGAGATAATTTCGACAAGTTTGTTAAGTGCTGCAAAACTCAGCTTGGAAGTGAATTTGAACTTCAGAACTGGAAAACTGACCCTCATTTTGGTTTCGGATTCTGCAAGATACTTCTGAAGAATACTGAGGTCGTTGAAATAGGCAAGGAGAATATGCAGTGTAAAAAGATGGCCTTTGTTGATGTTATACCATTTGACAGGTTGCCTGCAAAAAAACTGCTTCAATATAAACAGGACTACCTTATAAGATTATACAGGAACCTCGTTCTTTTCAAGAGCGATAAGAATATCATTGAGTATTTTTCGCCTAATAAGCGTATGAAAAGAAAGGCAACAGCATTACTTTTCAGCTTCATGAGCAGAAAAACTGCTATCCGTAAACTTGATCATCAATTGAGACTTTACAATAAAAATAAAAAAGCAGACTATACAAGTATGCTTGGTTCATATGGTTATCAGAAAGAGATAACTTCAAGAAAGTTGTTCGACGAATATGTTCAGCTTCCATTTGAAGATACTGAATTCATGGCGATAAAAAATTACGACGTTTACCTGACTCAGGTCTTTGGCGACTATATGCAGTTACCTCCTGAGGAAAAGCGTGTTAATCATGGTATGAGTAAGGTGGACTTCGGAGATTTTTTCATAAAGCATAATCAATTCAAGGAGGATAAATAAAATGGCAAATATTGGATTACTTATTGCAGGAGGTTCAGGTGCGAGAATGCATCAGAATATTCCTAAGCAGTTTCTTACAGTAAACGAGCGCCCTGTTATAGTGTACACTCTGGAGGCTTTTCAGAATCATGCAGATATCGATGCAATTGCTGTTGTCTGCATTGAGGGCTGGGAGCAGGTTCTCTGGGCTTATGCTAAACAGTTTAATATAACAAAGCTTAAATATGTAATTCCTGGTGGCAAGAACGGACAGGATTCCATCCGTAACGGCGTCTATGAACTGGAACGGCACTATGACAAGGATGATATCGTTCTTATCCATGATGCAATACGTCCTATGGTTTCTGCTGAAATCATCTCTGACTGTATAGTAAAGGCTAAGCAGTATGGCTGTGCGATCGCTACTATCCCGTGTGCTGAGGCTATGATGCAGACTGAGGACGGAGTTGTTTCAACAGGAAGTTATCCTCGTGACAACCTTAAAAGAACTCAGACACCACATGGCTTCCCTATAGGAAAGATATGTGATCTTCACAGACGTGCTCTTGAAGCAGGTATCACAAATTCCGTTGCTTCATGCACTCTCATGATAGAAATGGGCGAGCAGGTACATTTCTCAGCAGGTTCTGAAAAGAATATAAAGCTCACAACTGTTGAGGATATTGATATCTTTAAGGCACTTCTCCTTTCAAAACGCTCTGACTGGTTAAAGGACTGATAACTATGAATTTTTATGACAGCAAGAATTATTTAAAGGATGTTGAAGTCGCAGTTAAGAATACTGTGGCTATTGAAAAGTTATTTGGTTCATCCGTTCTTATTGCAGGCGGCTCCGGCCTTATCGGTTCATTCATGGCCGATATGCTTCTCTATGCAAATGAACATATGAACGCTGATATCACTGTTTACGCTATGGATCTCAGTATGGAGAGACTTACCGCAAGATATAAGGGAGCAGTTTCTGCTGACAAGCTAATATTCGTTGAGCATAATGTAAATGATGTGCCTGATTTTGATTTTCAGGCAGAATATATCATTCATGCAGCGAGTCCTGCTTTCCCTGCTGCTTTCAATAATGATCCGGTTGGAACTGTAATGAGCAATATTCTTGGTACAAAGTATCTCCTCGACTACGGCAAGGAACACGGGACAAAGCGTATGCTCTATATTTCATCAGGTGAAGTCTACGGTCAAGGAGACCTGAGTCTGGAATCATTTGAGGAAAGCTACGCAGGCTATGTAGATCCTACTTCACCTCGTTCTTGTTATCCTAATGGTAAAAGAACAGCTGAAACTCTTTGTGTTTCCTATACAAAACAGTTTGGCATTGATACTGTTATTGTAAGGCCGAGTCATACCTATGGTCCGACTGCAACAAAGGCTGACAACCGTGCAAATGCACAGTTTGTAAATAATGGCCTGGCAGGTAAGGATATCGTTCTCAATAGTGCAGGAAACCAGATGCGTTCGTATACGTATCTTGCTGATTCTGCTTCTGCTATTATCTCTGTTCTTACATCCGGGGAAAGCGGAAATGCATACAATATCGCAAATTCAGCGTCAAGAACTACTATTGCAGGATTTGCAAAGGAAGTTGCCGCTCAGACAGGCACAAATGTGATATTCGCTGATCCTGATGAAGTGGCAAAGGCTGAAATGACTCCAATTGCAAAGCAGGTACTCTGTAGCAAGAAGCTTGAGAACCTTGGTTGGAAAGGAAAGTTCAGCATAGAAGAGGGCATTCGTCATACCCTTGATATTATGAGAGAACTTTGATCAAAAAACGCTTTTCACCGATATACGGCAGTTCTATAATAGGACTGTCATTCGGTGAGAGCGGTTTTTATCGATAATCAGAAAAGTGTTTTCGTATAGGCAACGGTGAGTTGCTTGTAAGTTTACGCATTTTGCGTAACATCAAAAGGAGATATTATGTTAGAGAAACTGAAAAAAGAAGTATGCGACGCAAACCTTGAACTCGTAAGGAGAGGCGTCGTTATTTACACATGGGGAAATGTAAGTGGCATTGATCGTGAAAAAGGGATCGTTGTAATAAAGCCGTCAGGCGATGATTATAACGGTATGTCACCTGAAGATATGGTACTGGTCGATCTTGAAACAGGAAAGACCGTAGAGGGAAAGTGGAACCCGTCCTCAGATACAAAGACTCATCTTGAAATATATCGCAATTTCCCTGAAATAGGCGGTATAACACATACTCATTCCATCAATGCTGTCGCTTACGCTCAGGCAGGAAAAGATATCCCGGCTCTCGGCACAACGCATGCTGATTATTTTTACGGTGATATTCCATGCACAAGAGATCTTACCAAAGAAGAAGTTGATTCAGACTATGAGCTTAACACAGGAAAAGTCATAGTTGAAACTATAAATGACCGCAAAATACAACCGCTCGCTGTTCCCGGCATTATTGTAAGAAATCACGGCCCATTCTCATGGGGCAGGGATGCTGCTGCTTCAGTTTATCATGCTGTTGTAATGGAAACAGTTGCTGAAATGGATCTCAAGACACTGCTTATCAATCCCGGTGCATCTATAGAGCAGTATATTCTTGAAAAGCATTACATGAGAAAACACGGTCCGAATGCTTATTACGGCCAGCGCTGAATAAAAGGAGATAAAAATGATATATTATATCGGAGTAGAGGACGAACTCAGAAATACAGCCGGCACTAAAGCCCCGAACGATATAAAGGAAATCTGTGCGGATAAGGGATACAGTTACAGAAGTCTGATAGTTCCATCATCTGTTACAAATCCGCTCCTTCAGAAAGCAGCACGTTTCAAGAATGCTGAGAGTTTCTGGAAAAGCCTGAAAAAGGACGCTGTCTCAGGGGATGTTGTTATATATCAGCATCCTGTTTTCGGCTGGAGAAATGCACAGTCCTATATTCCTAAAATGCAGGAAAAGGGTGTAAAATTCATCGCCCTTATCCATGACCTTGAATCTCTTCGTAAGGGAATTGAAGGTGTTGTTGATGCAAATAAGGGATTCCTTGATACTGACCAGACTCTGCTTTCACTGTTTGATGCAGTTATCTGTCATAACACAAAGATGAAGCAGTATCTTATTTCACAGGGATTCGATGAGAAAAAGCTCATTTGTCTTGAGATTTTTGATTATCTCACAGATTACGTTCCTTCAGCAAGAGTAAAGAGCGATACTCCTTCGATATGTATTGCAGGTAATCTTGCAAAGGGCAAATGCAGTTATATCTATAATATCCTCAGTGATTCGCACAACCCTGACCTGAAAATCAACCTCTATGGTGTAAATTATGAGGAGGGCGATGCACAGGAAAATCTCATTTATCATGGTTCTTTTAAACCTGAGGAACTCTCTGCTCACCTTGAGGGCGATTTCGGACTTGTATGGGACGGAAATGCTGCTGAGACATGCGCAGGCAATACAGGTGAATACCTTAGATACAACAATCCGCATAAGACTTCACTTTATCTTGCTTCGGGCATACCTGTGCTGATCTGGAAACAGTCGGCAATGGCTGATTTTATCAATGCAAACGGTGTAGGAATAACTGTTGACTCACTATATGATGCTGAGGTTGCAATAAAGACAGTTACGGCTGAAGAATACACAGAGATGCAGAAGAACGTAATGGCAATTTCAGAAAAGCTTAGAAATGGCTATTACTTTTCGACAGCTATCGAAAAGGCTCTCGCAGTCATTGGTAAGTAAGGGTTGATATTTTGAAGCTGTCATATTCTTTACCTTTAAAAATAAAAATGAAGTCAGTCACCTTTGAAGAAACACTTGGCTTTATATATCTCATTCTTTTTGCTGGATTTGCCGCACTAAACCTGCTTTCAGGAACTCCGCTGCCGTTTGGATTAATATTCAGAATATACCGATATATAGCTATGGCAGGTATTTTAGGCATAATTATTCTGAAAAATCGATATTCTTTTATAAAAGCATCATTGATAGCTGTTATAGCGATAGCTTTTTTTATAGTTGCAAATGTCACGCAAAAGAGTACTCTTATCGTATCAGGTCTTTTTGTTGCGTCTGCAGGTATAACTAAATTTGAAAAGATAGTCAAGACATCTTTAATAGCAACTGTTCCGTCTCTTCTTTTCGTTATTGCCTGTTCAAAGGTGGGAATAATACCTGATCATCTGTTTATGCACGAAGGGCATGTGGCACACTCTCTCGGATTTTCATACTACGGAACAGTTCCGTATATTGTTTTGTTCTGTCTCATTAGTTGTCTTTACCTGAGAGGAAACAGGCTTAGCTGGATTGAAATAGGAGCAATGTTGTTGGTTAATAAGATTGTTTATATTGTAACCACTACACGACTTGCATATTTCCTTTTCTTTATAGTACTTTTATTCTTTATCCTTCTTGTAAAATTCAATATTATCGATGATTTAAACAAGCTGATTTACAGATTTCTGGCATTGATAGGTTTCCCGCTTGTATTCAGTTTTACAGTGTGGATATCATTACAATATTCGCCGACTTCAACGATCATGAGAAAGATAAATGAATTTTCTTCAAACAGAGTCATAATGTCATATAAGGCATTTCAAATGTATGATGTAAAGATGTTTGGACAATACATTGAGATGCACGGAAACGGATACGGAGATAATGGTATCTATTTCTACATTGATTCCGGTTATATCTACACGCTTTTAGGAAATGGTATCTTGTTTACAGTGATTATTCTTGCAATTTACAGTTTTCTGCTTTGGATATCCTGCAAGACAAATAAAAAGGAACTGTTTGTGTGGATAATTGCTATAATGGCATTCTCTATTATCAACAATGTTCTCACTAATATCACCTATAACAGTGCATTAATGGCATTCATGCCGATGATAGCCCTTATGAAAGATAAAAAGAAAGGTTCAAATGATGAACTATTAAAAGTAATATTAGGCAGAAATGCAAAACTATACAGCAAGCAGGGAGGGTGACATTTGGCTGAGAGAAAAAACTATATCGATGCTGTAAAAGGCTTATCGATGCTTTGTATCGTTGCGGGACATTTTGGTATGGAAGTGGTGAATAAATTCGTTTTCACTTTTCATGTGCCGATATTCTTGATAGTCAGCGGATTATTCTTTACTCCTCGTGACGGAATAATAAAGAAAAGGGTCACACAGCTTGTTAAGCCTTATCTTACAACTGCTGTGATCGTCTATATAATAGTTATTGTCAAAGAAACGGCAAAATTCATTTTAGGCAGAAATACGACCTTTGTAATTGCTACATATCTTTCAGGATTTGTTCTTGAAGTATTGTATGGAAGTGGGTCACGTACTGATTTTCTGTCTTTTGAACTGCCGGCAATAGGTGCCGTATGGTTTTTCTTAGCAATTGTATGGGCTACAGCGATCCTATACTGCACAGAAAAATACATACCTGACAAACTAAGTATCGTAAAATATGTTGTTATCATTGCTGTATTTTTTGCATCTTATTTTTCAGCCAAATATACATGGCTTCCGCTTTCGGTGCAGGCAGGTATGTCATCTGCATTATTCATGTATATAGGCTATACTGCAAAAAAGTATAGGGTTCTTGAACAGCCTTCAAAAATAATATGGTTCGTGATTTCGGCATTAATATGGGTGGCAGCTATTTATTTCAGTTACAAAAACGATAATATGAGCGTTGTAAGAAGTTATTTTCCTGATGTTGTAATAAACATATGTGGTGCAGTTGCTTCAAGCTATATTATAATTATTATAATGAAAAAGTCTGAGTCATTCGGTTGGCTCTCAAATTCTGCGCCATATCATCTCCTTTGCTGCTGGGGAAAGAATTCAAGCATAATTCTTTGTTGCCATCTGATTGAACTTCGTACAGTTAACTGGTCGTTCTTGTATAACTATGGAAAGATCGGAATACTTGCAGTTTTCATTATAAAGGTAACGCTTATTTCCCTGATATCATGGTTTATCGTGAAACATGATAAGATAAGGCGTTTTTTCTGACATCACCAAGGAGGAAGATAAATGGCTGAGCCAAGCATAAAAAAGAATTATATATACAACACATTATATGAGATACTTGCAGTTCTTGCGCCGCTTATAACTGCGCCTTATGTAGCGAGAATATTTGAAGCAGACGGTGTAGGAATTTATAGCTACACCAACTCGATAGCATCATATTTCACAATGTTTGCTGCACTTGGTGTAAAAGGTTACGGTCAGCGCGAGATTGCTCAGCACAGGGAGAATAAGAAGGAAGCAAGCAAGCTGTTTTGGGAACTGGAACTTATGTGCATTTCAACGACGCTTATTTGTCTTGCGGCCTGGACTGTACTGATATTGTTCAGTACAAAATATTCTGTTTATTATGCCGTACTTACAATGACAGTTGTGGCTACTGCGTTTGATATTTCATGGTTCTGGGGGGGATTTGAACAGTATCGTTTCATTGTTATCAGAAACTCAATACTGAAATTAGTTGGTATCGCTGTGCTGTTCATATTCGTTCATCAGAAATCAGACCTTCTGCTTTATATCGCTCTCATTGCGGCCACAGGTCTTCTGGGAAATCTCTCTATGTGGACTTATCTCCGGAAATATCTTGAAAAAGTAAGTATCAGAGAGTTGGAGATAAAAAGACATTACAGGCAGACATTAGTATATTTCATCCCGACCATTGCAACATCAATATACACTATGCTTGATAAAGCAATGATCGGATGGATAACAAAGGACGACTTTGAAAACGGCTACTATGAACAGGCCACAAAGATAATCAATATATGTAAAACTGTAGTATTCTCGCTCAGTACCGTTGTTTCATCAAGAATATCATTTCTGTTTGCAAAGCAGAATCATGACGAAATAAAAAAGAAGATAAGAGATTCTCTGAACTTTATTCTTTTGCTGGCTGTTCCTGTTACGTTTGGAGTTGTTGGCGTTGCAAAGAATTTTGTACCGTTCTTCTATGGAGATGGATATGAAAAGACTATAGTCATAATATATATTCTTGCTCCTCTATTAATAATAATCGGTATAAGTAACTGTTTGGGTTCACTTTACTTTACCCCAAGTGGTCAACGAGCACGTAGCAATAAAGCTATCGTTACAGGTGCGATAGTAAACCTTTTCCTCAACACCTTCCTTATCTATATGCTGAAAGCCAAAGGCGCAGCTATCGCTTCATTCGTTGCTGAATCCACTATTACTGTTATGTATCTTTACATGGCAAGAGATTATTTTGACATAACATGCATACCAAAGTTCCTTTGGAAGCGCATTATCGGAGCAGGAATAATGCTGGCGTTGGTAATATCCATAAGACAGTATATACATCATCAGGCAGTTTTGATAGTAGTTCAGGTTATTGCTGGTGCGGCTGTTTACGGTATTAGCCTGCTTGTATTAAGAGATGAATTCCTTATAAAGAATATCAAAAAGATTCTAAAAAAAGCATAACTGCGGAAAGGAAACGATATGATCGATATCAAATTGCAGCTTCCTGATGGCTTTCTCAACGAGGAAGAACGTTGCGGATACAAAATAACATCAAAGATGAAAGAAGTTTGGGCAGTACAGCTTGATCTTTTGGTAGAGTTTGATAGAGTTTGTAAAAAACATAATATTAAGTATTTTGCTTCTGGAGGAACGATGCTCGGTGCAGTAAGACATAAAGGCTATATACCATGGGATGATGATATAGACTTAATGATGTTTAGAAGTGACTACAACAAATTGTGTGAAATTGCTTCTAACGAATTTGAGGCTCCCTACTTCTTTCAGACAGAATATACCGATAATGGTTCACTCAGAGGACATGCACAGCTTAGAAACAGTTTAACTACAGCGATACTCAAAACCGAATACAAAAAGAAATATCGCTTCAATCAAGGCATATTCATAGATATCTTTCCACTTGATGCCGTTACAGAGAATGAACAGGATTTTCAGGAACAGTATAAGATGGTAAATAGTCTCAGAAAAAAAATATTTAGATATGCCAGCCTTACAACACGATACTATGAGCCTGTAAATATTACTATTAAGCATAAGCTAAAAGCGCTCATCCATAAGTTTGGCGGATCATTTATAAGCAAATGCTTTTCTCCGACAAAATATTACAAAATGTTTGAAGATGAGTGCCAAAGATATAATTCTCAGAAAACAACAATGATATCTACGCTTTCATTTCAGTTCAATAATAAGCAGCATTTCAAATACCGTGATGATTACAGTGAGCTTATAGAAGTGCCCTTTGAGTTTATTACTATCCCTATAGGCAAGAATTATGACCACGCACTGACGGTCAGATACGGAAACTATAAAGAATTTGTTGTAGGAACAAGCTGCCATGGTGATGTTATACTTGATACAGATGTTCCGTATGTAGAATATCTTAAATAAAGGAGATACTGAAATGTACGATTACTTAATAGTCGGCTCCGGCTTATACGGAGCAGTATTCGCTCACGAAGCGAAGAAAGCAGGCAAGAGCGTACTTGTCATAGACAAGCGTCCTAACATTGCCGGTAACGTTTACACACAGGAGACTGAGGGCATCAACGTTCACATTTACGGTGCACACATCTTCCATACCAACAACAAGGAAGTATGGGACTATGTAACTCAGTTTGCTGAGTTTAACCGTTTCACAAACTCACCTGTAGCAAACTACAAGGGAGAGCTTTATTCACTCCCATTTAACATGTACACATTCAACAAAATGTGGGGAGTAGTTACACCTGAGGAAGCTGCAGCAAAGATCGAGGAGCAGCGCAAGGAGATCACAGGTGAGCCAAAGAATCTTGAAGAGCAGGCTATTTCGCTTGTCGGACGTGACATCTATGAGAAGCTTATCAAGGGTTACACAGAGAAGCAGTGGGGACGTGACTGCAAGGAGCTTCCTTCATTCATCATAAAGAGACTTCCTGTACGTTTAACATTTGATAATAACTACTTCAACGCACTCTATCAGGGAATTCCTGTAGGCGGCTACACTCAGATGGTAGCAAATATGCTTGAGGGTATAGAGGTTCGCCTTAATACAGATTATCTTGCAAATAAGGCAGAGCTTGATGCACTTGCTGACAAGGTAGTTTACACAGGGCCTATCGATGCGTACTTTGATTTCAAGCTTGGTACACTTGAATACAGAAGCGTTCGTTTTGAGACAGAGCTTCTGGATAAGCCTAACTTCCAGGGTAATGCTGCTGTCAACTATACTGACAGAGAAACTCCTTGGACTCGTATCATAGAGCACAAGTGGTTTGAATTCGGCAAGGATAAGAACGGAAATGACCTTCCAAAGACTGTTATCAGCCGTGAGTATTCTTCTGAATGGAAGCCCGGTGATGAGCCGTATTATCCTGTCAACGATGAAAAGAACGGTGCTCTTTATGCTGAGTACAAGAAACTTGCCGACAGCGAGAAGAATATCATCTTCGGCGGACGTCTCGGCGAATATAAGTACTATGACATGGATGCAGTCATTGCTTCTGCACTTGATCTCTGCAAAAAGGAACTGTAATATATCCTGACAGTTTATGACTTGACTTTCAATAACAATTATAGTATAATTAAATGAACGGTACGTGGAAATCCATGCACCGTTCATTTGGTATATGCAGAAAAACTCAGTATTATCGGAGGTTATATATATGAAGCATAAAATATCGGAGATGCTGAACATGCTTGAACAGGAGCATATCGTAAAGCATTTAAAGTCTCTTAGCGAAGAAGAACAGCTTGAAATGGTATCACATATCGAGTCACTTGATTTCTCTGTACTTAATGCAGGAGACAGTGAAGAGAAGCGCGGAAAGTTTGAACCGCTTTTTGCAACTACACTGTCTGACATAGCAAAGAATCACGAACGTTATACAAAAGCAGGACTAAAGCGATACGTGAAGGAAAAGTAGGTGCAGTTCTGCTTGCAGGAGGACAGGGAAGCCGTCTCGGATTTGATCATCCAAAGGGCATGTACAATATAGGAGTAAACAAGGATCTTTATATATTTGAATGTCTCATCAATAATCTCCTTGACGTAGTAAAAGAGGCAGGAGCATGGGTTCCGCTGTTTATTATGACAAGTGCTGATAACAACAAAGAGACAAGAGAATTCTTTGAAGCACATAACTATTTCGGATACAGCAGTGATAATGTATGGTTTTTCGTACAGGAGCAGCTTCCAACTGTTGATACCAACGGAAAGCTCATGCTTTCGGGCAAGGGAAGGATCGCTATGGCTCCTAACGGAAACGGCGGCTGGTATGCTTCAATGGCAAAGACAGGAATGCTGAAGATAGTTCAGAATGCACACATCGAATGGCTGAACGTATTTGCAGTAGACAATGTATTGCAGAGAATAGCAGATCCATGCTTTGTGGGAGCTGTTATAGAATCGGGAAAGGTATCAGGTGCAAAGGTAGTAGCCAAGGCTGATGCTGAGGAGAAAGTCGGCGTTCTCTGTCTCGAGGACGGCAGACCTTCTATCGTTGAATATTATGAAATGACTGACGAAATGCTTCACAGCCGTGAAGCTGACGGAACTCTTTCCTACAACTACGGAGTTATACTGAATTACCTGTTCCGTGTTGATAAGCTGAATAATACACTGTCCGTAAAGCTTCCGCTTCACCGTGCATTCAAGAAGCTTAAGTATATGACCAATGAAGGAGAGATAATAACTCCGACAGAGCCAAATGCGTACAAGTTCGAGACTCTTGCATTGGATATGGTCAAGCTTCAGGACGACTGTCTTGCTTATGAGGTGGACAGAAACAAGGAGTTCGCACCTGTAAAGAACAAAACAGGTGTCGATTCAGTGGATACTGCCCGTGAGCTTTTAAAGGCAAATGGCGTGGAACTCTGATAAGACGATAATTGTAACAGGCGGTGCAGGATTTATCGGTTCTAATTTCATATTCTACCTGCGAAAGAAGTATCCCGATATCAGGATAGTTTGTCCCGATAAGCTGACCTATGCAGGGAATATGACCACTGTTGCGCCGCTTCTGAACGATGATAACTTCCGTTTCGTAAGACTTGATATATGCGACCGTAAGGGCGTATACGAGCTGTTTGAGGAGGAGAAGCCTGATATAGTCGTGAACTTTGCTGCTGAGAGCCATGTGGACAGAAGCATAGATTCACCCGAAGTTTTTCTTCAGACCAATATCACAGGTACTTCCGTACTCATGGATGCATGTAGGGAATACGGCAATGTACGCTTTCATCAGATAAGTACGGATGAGGTGTACGGCGACCTTCCCCTTGACAGACCTGATATGCTGTTTACGGAGGAAACTCCGCTTAACCCGAGCAGTCCCTATTCAAGTTCAAAGGCAAGCGCAGACCTGCTTGCAATGGCTTATTACAGGACATACGGACTTCCTGTTACCGTATCAAGATGCTCGAATAACTACGGTCCCTATCAGTTCCCCGAGAAGCTCATCCCTCTTATGATAGTCAATGCGCTGAATAACAAGTCCCTTCCCGTTTACGGCGAAGGACTCAATATACGTGACTGGCTCTATGTTGAGGATCATTGCAGGGCTGTTGATCTGATAATACAGAAGGGCAGAGTCGGAGAGGTGTATAATATCGGCGGGAACACTGAAATGAAGAATATCGATATCGTGAAGCTGATATGCAAAGCTCTTGGCAGGTCCGAAGAACTTATAGTTCATGTTGAGGACAGAAAAGGCCATGATAAACGGTATGCCATCGACCATTCAAAGCTGAGCAGTGAGCTTGGCTGGAAGCCGCTTACCGATTTCGGCGAGGGGATAAAAAATACTATAGAATGGTATGTTGAACACCGTGAATGGTGGGAACCTGTCATAAGCGGTGAATATCAGCGGTACTATGAGAAAATGTACGGTGAACGTACTTAGAACCACAGCCCAAAAAAGAAAGTGATAAAATGAGGATAGAAAACAAAAGAAAATTCATTATGCTCCTTTTCGGAGTTTACATGATAGGCGTACTCAGTCTCACCTTCATTGTCCGTGAGACAATGGTACTTCGTACTCCCGAAAACCGCGGAGTTATACTCGAACCCTTCCGTGAGATACAGGCTATGATAGACGGTCCGAAACATTTTTTCTGGTTCATGCAGATATTTCTGAACGTACTCCTTTTCGTACCATTCGGTTTCTTGCTTCCTATGGTACAAAAGCGTTTTAACAATGTATTTGCGGTAACATTGCTTGGATTCATATTCTCCTGTGGGATAGAGTCCATGCAGTACATAACGGGACGAGGTCTGACCGAGATAGACGATATCATAAATAATACCGCAGGTGCTTTCTGCGGCTATCTGCTGTACGCTGTATTGTCAGCCGTGTATCAGCAGTTAAAGGAATACTGAAAAAAAGGGGAGACATTCTTGTAGTGTCTCCCCCTTAATATTTCGGGAATATAGATGCATACGCTCATTTTTCTACGGCAGCTGCTTTATCTTCAAGGAGCTTCCTTGCAAAGTGACTGCTGAAAAACTCTATCAGCGGTCCCATGAAAAAGGCGGTTATTATAGTTCCTATACCTGCGATAGTGGGTATCTCTCCGATACGTCCGCCTCCTGCAATGAACATTACCGAACCGAGTATGACACAGCATACATCGGTGCAGATGCGGATGAATTTGAACTTGCCTATTTTCCACTTGTTAGCCATTATCAGGGCAACTGCATCATAGGTTGAAACTCCGAGGTCGGCAGTGATATAGAGTGAAGAACCGATGCAGATGATAACTATGCCGATTATCAGGAAAAGGACACGCAGAGGCATTGAAGGTTCTGGGACGAGCCACCTGAAAAGCTTATAGGAGTATTCTGTCACATAGCCTAACAGGAAAAGGTTGATAAAGGTAGCAATGCCTATGTAATGGCGGTCGAAGATAAGACTGAATAACAGCAGAGCCGCATTGACGATGACATACAGGGTGCCGAAACTGATAGGTATGAGGGTACTGATACCGCTCATAAAGGACTGGAACGGATCTACGCCGAAGGCTGCCATTTTAAAAATGGCTACACTTACAGCACCGATCATGACACCGAGTACGGACATAATTATTCTTTTTTTCATGTTTTCTTCTCTTTTCATATAATTTTTTCTATATGATTATAACACAGGCGGATATTTTAGTCTTGTCGAAAATTGCGGTTTTTACGGACGTCATCTACAGTTCGTATTTACGGCGGTATTTCCGCATATATTCCACGGTTTTGTGGAGAGTTTCATAGTTGTATATCTTGTCCAGATTTGAAGCAAAGTCCAGTCCGTAACGTTCCTGAAGGCGGCTAAGGAGAGTCTCACGTATCCTTGCATCGGCTTTCAGGTCATCTGCCAACATGTCCTCGAAGGTGAGCTGACGTTCTTCATCTTCGCCTGAGAGATTATACAGTCCCGCACCTATCAGACGGACGGGACGCTGTTCAAGCTGTTCGAGCATCTGAGAGGTCTCCTGATATATAGTTACGGCAGAATCGGTAAGCATTACGGTACGTGAACGGGATATCTGCTTCATATCGGAATAGGTCAGCTTAAGAGTAACGCCCTTGCCTTTCAGTCCGACACGCTTTGCACGATGTTCCACGCAGACAGCAAGGAGAACAAGTATGTCCTGCAATACGGTATAGTTTGAAACGTCCTGCTGAAAAGTTACCTCACGTCCGATAGATTTGGCGTCCTCGGGACGGTAAGGAGTTACCTTGCGGTCATCGATGCCGAAAGCCAGCTGAGTGAGCCAGCGTCCGTGTTTACCGCAAAGACGTATTACTTCTTCCACATTGGTCTGTATGTCCCTTACGGTGTGGATGCCTGCCTTGTGAAGCTTTTCCGCAGTTTTTGCTCCCACAGTGTAAAGAATACGCACATCACGGTCGATAATAAGCTTTACAAAATCCTCAGCCGACGGTATCTCGAAGTAGCCGTTCGGCTTTTTTTCTTCGCTTGCCATTTTTGCCGCAGTCTTTGAATAGGCAAGTCCAACCGAACAGGTCAGACCGAGTTCATTGAGAGTACGCTGTTTGATAGTACGGGCGATGACTCGTGCCCCTTCCCATGTTTTAGCTGTTTCGGTAACATCAAGGTAGGCTTCGTCCAGTGCGATAGTCTGCGAAGCTGTGGCGTATGTGTCCCAAATCTCGTGGAGCTTATCCGATACCGCCTTGTATTTGTAGAAGTTCGGATGCATGTATATCCCGTGGGGACAGCGCCTGTAGGCTTCCTTAATGTTCATTGCGGAGCGGACGCCGTACTTTCTCGCTTCATAACTGCATGTAGCCACAACTCCGCGCTCATTGGGAAGCGAACCGATTATCAGCGGTTTACCGCGCAGAGAAGGATCATCCCTTACCTCGACGGAGGCAAAGAACGCATCCATATCCACATGTATGATTATCTGATCCACAGACGCTGCCTCCTTGTAATTGGTATCGTAAATCCATTTAAATAAAATATAATGAATGCTATGCATTCATTATATCATATATTTTGTAATGGTGCAATAAACATGCACTCTTACTCACTTACTCGCTTCATGTAGGGGCGCTTTCCGAGCGCCCGTGATATCACCGATAACTTGAATAGAACATTGTAGGGACGGCCATTGGCCGTCCGCATTATACCATAAAATCGGGACAAAGTCCAGCGCATTATATGAACTTTTTCGTTTTATACGCTTTTTCTTTCGGTATTACGGCATTTGCGAAGCTTCCGTGAAATCATATAATTGACTTCTACCAAAAATTTCTACCAATTTTTCTACCAAAATCGCTCTTTTTCGATTCTTTCTATTTCGTCCTCGGTTTTGTCACAGTATATTATATAATTACACGGCTGCGGTCTGTGACTTGTCCGCAGGGGTATCTTTCTTCTTTTTTCTGCTGTTTGACTTCTTAGATGCTTCTTCCGGCGCAGTCTCCTTTGTGTTGGTGGGAGCATCTTCCTTTTTGCCGCTGAGAACCCTTGCAATGGTTTCAGCCGAAGTGACCTTAGCATGATACTCCAAATGGCTATAAAGATTTGCCGTGATATTAAATGTTGCATGACCGAGCCATTCCTGAATCGCCTTCATTGGAATATCATTTGCAAGCAAAAGACTCGCACAGCTATGTCTCAGATCATGGAATCTAAGCATCTTCATTCCATTCTTCTTGATCACCTGATGAAAATCATGAGTGACCGTGTTTGGACTGATGAGCTTTCCATAAGGATCACAGCATACAAAGCCTTCAAACTCCGTAATATAATCTTTACCACAGAGCTTTTTATGATGCTTATCCATATCCTTCTTTTCGAGAAGCATATCTCTGATATGAGGAATCAGCGGAAGTGTTCTTCTTGTAGAGTTTGTTTTCAGTCTTGTCTCCACAAAGAGCTTGGGCTGTCCACTTTCGTCATAATCGCTTACGACCTTGCGTTCGATAGTGATAGTACCTTTCTTGAAGTCGATTGAATCCCACTTCAATCCAAGAATTTCACATCTTCTCAGACCGTAGTATGCTGCGATATGCACGATAAGCTCCAGCTTGTGACCTTTGAATACCTCAAACAATTCATTCAGCTCGTCTACATTATAAAAGACAGCCTCATGTCTGTCTGCTCTCGGTACGCTCATCTTGTCCATAGGGTGCTGTGTCAGCATTTCCATTTTTACTGCATAGGCAAAAGCCGAATGCAAAGCAAGGTAATACTGCTTGACTGTACTTCCCTTAACGCCCTCGTCCATTTTATGGTTGAGGTAAGCCTGGATATGTGTATGGTTCAGGTCGGCAAGCGTCACATCAGGATAATGAACAGCCATGTATTTTACAAAACGCTCTGCATTTCTCTTGTAGCACTGGAATGTGGTTCTGGCAGAATTCGCCTTGATCGCAGTGAGCCAATCGGAAAAGAAACTGTTAAGTTCATTATTAACGATGATGTTTTCATCACTTTCGGCGTCACTATCGTTCTTGCGGTTGATACTGAGCACGACCTGATTATTGTTCCACTGCTCTGCAAACTCAGCTACGATCTCCTCGACAGCTTCGTTGAGAGATTTCTTGGTGCATTTCTCAGGCAGTCCCGTTGACACCCACTTGCGCTTACGCTTTCCCACTTTATCCTTGAAATCAAAGACAACATACTGTTTTCCGTTCTTCACGGAAGTGATGTACTTATAAGGCAGACTTGCTTTCATTATTATTTCCTCCTTGCGTTGAAAGCGGTAGAAGTCTGCTGTTGACAACTCAATTATAGCGCGAATCGTAATATAATGCAAGACCTACCAACCGCAATTCTCTATTTTCGGCGCATTGACCTGGTTTTCACGGCTTGTTTTGTGCGCGTTGCAGAACGTAATTTATGACCTCGATCTTTGCCACTCTGATCTTGCGACCATCAGGCATCCGAGGTATCTTACCTTCTCTGACAAACTTGCATACCGTCTTGTATTTCAGGCCGAGCATTTCACATAGCTGGTCTACGCCTACAATATCGGGATACTCAGCAAACATCGTTCGATATACATCGTCCTCTGCCTGTTGATGCTCCTGAACTTCAACAGTTTCGTCCATGATGAACACTCCTCTCAGGGAGGAAGAAATAGAAAACAAATAGCGTTGATGTTTCATATTCAGTTTTCAAGATGCTGTAATACATCGTCTGTCGGTTATTTTTATGCCCAAAGATTGATGTACTGTTGGCAGCTCCTACTCCGAGGAATAGAAGCTCCCGACGGCACATCAGCCGTCGTTCAAAACAAGGAGGCGTGTGTGGAACGCCGTAGGCAGTACTCGTTGAACGGATACTCCCGACAGCGTTTCAGCTATCGTCCTTCTCGATAAGCGGCAGGATACCATCTTTCTTTAATTGGTCATAGATGAATATGCGCCCTTGCTGTGTCCAATAGGAATGGATTTTGGCAGTAGGATCGCCGTTCTTATCGTAAACAGTGTGTGTCTTTGACTTCATATATCCTCTGTCTGCATATTTCTGATACAGAAGCCATATCTGCCCTTGCTTATACTGTATTCCGTGTTCATGAAGCCATTTATTCAGCCATTTTGCGGACTTTCCGTAGTCTTTTGCTATCGTGGTTATGGGCATAAGCCCCTCGGAATGCAGTACCATATCGCAATAGTCTGCTTTCGGTTTCATAACCTCTATCTGCTTTGCCTGAACAGCAGTTGTTTCGATAAGGCTGCCGTTCTGCTGTTTAGCAAGCTCCAGCTTCTGGTCTGCGATCTGCAATGCCCTTGCCATGACCGCATCGGGACTGTTCCATTGCTTTTCAAGGTTTATGAAGTATTCACGGCAGCACTTGCCGATTTCGGTACGCTGGATCATACACAGCTCCTTTGCCATATCAATGGTGAGCTGATGGTCGATATACCCCTGAGAACCACCTTTTGAGTGATGAACAAAAATGTTCGTCACTGAATAATCCACATTTTCAGTGAATCCATACTCGCACATTCGTGGAAACCACATTCTATATGGTGTCTGCACTTCAAGTGCAGCGTGAAGCTCCCGTCCGCTGACGGTAGGATTATCATTATCGTATTTCACAGCGATTGTGATCTCATTCATATAGAACACCCTCTCTCTATCTTGTCGGTGTTTATGTTTGCGTTGTACTCCTGAGCTGTCGGGAACGGAAATCCGCTCCCGGCACAGGAGCGGCAGTTTAATCTGCCAATATGAAAATAGGAGAAATGGAACTGTCGCATTCAGAGATGTTTTTGGCAGAACCCAAGTCTCAGACACAGGTTCTCCCGACAGCATCTCTGCTGTCTTAGTGAAAGGTATTTCGATAGAGCATCGAAAAAAATGAAAGAAAAGCGAATCTGTGGAAACGGCTCAGCCTGAAAATGGACAAAGAAGCTGTGCCGTTCCCTCAGCTCAATAGTTTGCCTTCGTAAAAGAAGGAGGAATTCGAGAGGTTCAATGTCTGCTTCATTAAACCCCTTCACTTTACTACCGTGAAAATCGGAAAAGTGGGAAAGATTTTCGGGATTTTTTTCTTGAAAAAGAAGAAAATCGGCATTATGCACAAAGTTGTCTATTCGTTTTCGTGCAAGATGATGTACTCTTTCAGTTTCTCCTTTGCAAGCCTGAGACGATACCTCACCATATTCTTTGTAAGCCCATATTTGCTTGCAAGATACATCAAAGTCACCTTGTTCGTGCTATAAAAATAGTCCTTTATCAGTGCATAACCCTCCGGAAACTCTGCTCTGAGCATTTCCATTGCAACAGGCAGGAAGTCAAGCCGAGACTGAAATAGTGCTTCTTTTTCGGCTGCAATCTCGTTTATAGGAAGAGTCGAGGGATCGGCTATGACGGTCACAAGCTCGTCATAATCTACGGAATATGCCCGAAAGTCCGCTTCTTTCTCCTCAATCCACATTTCCTTGCGCCTGAGCTTGTTATATTCATCCTCAATATGGCGCGGCACATCATCTCCAAAGTGCGTATAGAAAAACTTACCCATTACTTGCTGCCCTCCATGTCAGAGGTCAGATTTGTAAGAGTTTTCACACCGAGCTTCTTCATACGGTCATTAAATGCCGTAAGGGTGTAGCTCTCATTGTAAGCACAGCCGTTCAGATAATCACAGAGGATATAATCAGCCTGGTTCTTGAAGCCGTATGTTCCTGGGATAAGATTATCGCTTTTGAAGAAAAGGTGTCTCTGTCTGAACGGGTGAAGCCTGAGTGCGATACATACAGCACACAGGTAACGCTGCCGTATCTTCCTCTCATTTTTCAGGTAACGGGAGATCGTACACTGGCTGATACCCGTCATTCTTGCGAACATATCCTGACTGATATTATACTCATTCAGATAACGTGCCAGTGCATCACCAAAGGTATCTGCATCCTGTAAAAGCCGATTGTCCGTCCCGAATATGTAGATAGCATAGCTTTGAGGTTCTTCTATTTCAGTGAACAGCGGAATCCGAGGAATCTGAATAATACTTTTCATAAAAATCTCCGTCCTTTCCGTCGGACGGAGAAGCGCAAATGAACACAGTAATCCTATCATTCGGTTTCAAACCGTCCGACAATCAAACATTACTCGTTCATTTGACTGTTCATTATTCAGTTGTCCATACAGTGATCGAGTAACCCTATTGCGCATTAGGTTCACCATATGGAGCGGAGTCCTCATATCGGACTGCGTACTCTCATAATTATAACCCAAACAGCGCGAAAAAGCCAGATAACAACCGTTTCCGAACGGAATAGCCGCTATCGTTCAAAACACCGTATTTCCGCATTTCTGTGATACTTTCTCTGTGCTGTACCCTTATAGGTGAATGATACAGTTTATCAGCATACAAGCCATAAAGCACCAGATTTTGTATTATTCCAAACGGAATATATTTCACAGAACTTTCATTCTGTAAGGCGATTTTTCATCATTCTATCACATTTCGGCATAGAAAAAACGGTCTGATCTGCTCAGACCGCCTTTAAGATGTATGTAGTGACATACAATCTCAGCATTTGTTACAGCAAAGAAGAAATCCGCAAGGCAATCATTGCAGACTGTCATCTATTGTTATTGTCCGGTACACAGCTATCACCTCTGTAAAATCGAAATAACCGATCAGGTCTGTATGGTACTGTATAGGAACAAACAAATGCCAAGCTGTATGCTTGTCTGATTATTATTACACCGGAAGACCGGATATAACCAGAAATTATAATAAAAGAGCCGTTACACACTAACAGCTCTCATCATGGGGAAACTTTGAACCCACTGGGATCAAAGTCGGTCACAATGGCTGGTAAGCACTCATTCACCGATAATATCCTCATCAGTAAGCTCGATCTCTCCATTCTCCTTTTCATATTCCTTTATTTTTTCTTTCACAAGAGTTTCGATCATATTAGTCATGGAGCGATTCTGTGATTCAGCGATCTTCTTGATCTTTGCGTGGTCGATCAGATTCAGGCGAAGCGTAAACGAAGTTTTTATAATAGCCATAGCAATACCTCACTTTCACTATTATCATACCACTTTAGGCTTCTTTTGTATGCAGTCAGGTTGACACCACTTTGATACCTTGATATAATAATTATAATATTATTTAAAGCGAGGTATACCGAAATGCTGAACATTTATACCGTAAGTTTTTTCGGACATAGAAGCATTGAACGAGCGTCAGAAATAGAAAATCGACTTGATAAGTTCCTGCATGACATTATCACGCAGAAAGAGTACGTCGAATTTCTCATAGGGCGTGATGGAGAATTTGATCTTCTTGCTTCTGCTGCTATCAAAAGAGCTGTCCGTGAATATGGATACGGCAACACGCATTTTACTCTGGTTCTGCCGTACATGAAAGCAGAATATCGGGATAACGAAAAAGAATACCTCGACTACTATGATGAAGTCGAGGTATGTGAGGAATCGTCCGAAGCTCACCCGAAGGCAGCTATCCTGATCAGGAACAGGTATCTTGTTTACCGTTCCGACCTTATTGTGTGCTGTATTCAGCGCGAAAGCGGCGGAGCATATAAAACAATGCAGTATGCGGAGAAGCTTGGAAAGAGAATCATAAATCTTTCTGAACAACAAGGCTTTGAAAGGTCAATCTGCTGAAAAGAAAAAGCCCTCATAGTTGAGAGCTTCACTATCTGATACCATGTTTTAGTCAGTCGAGGATTCTTCGAGCAGATTATAAATACCATCCTCAGAGAGAACGCCACGTTTCAGGTCTTTTGGGAGAAGTCCTGCTTCATCGGCAGCAAAGTCACGCTTCCAAGCATCACTGATGTAATAGGCAGATAGCTCACCAAGTAGCTTCTTGTGTTCAGGTGAGTTGCTGTCCAGTGCCTGAACCCTGTCCATTATCTTTTCGTAATGTGTGATACGCTCAATATGTTCCTGTATCGGAGCGGAATACTTAGGCGTGATCTTCTCAAATCCGTGTATGACCTGTTTATCCGAGAACTTGGACAGCTTACCATCCGACCATTCTATAAAAACATTGTCCATTTCGTCTATGTAAAGTATTGTTGCCGTAGAGCCGACGGGATAATCTCCGGTGACCGCTTCGGTCATTCTGATATTAGCACCGACTGTGATAGAGTCCATCATAACTATAACCTCCTGCATTTACACACTTGCTCTATTATACTACAATGGGCAGTTAGTGTCAAGACAATCACAACGAAATCGAGCTGCATCGTCAAGGTGCAGCTCTTGTTTTATTTCAGTATCTTTTTTATCTGCTCCTCACTTGCCTGGGGCAGTATCTTTTTCAGGTGTTCAAGGATAAGCTTGTAAGATTCTTCCGGTTCCCTCTGATAGACCTTATCCGTAAATTTATCACCCATATACTTTTCGGGAGTAGAATACTCTGCCACACCCCACCCGTAGGGCTGCCCGTTCTTGTCGGTCATATAGACGAAGTTGCTTGTGATAATATAGCATTGCTCCTGTAATTTGGTGATAGAAGTATCAAATCCTTTATTGCCGCCCTTGCGATAATCACCGAGCTTTTTCAGTTCTTTGGATATGATCGGAGCGTTATTGTCAAGCAGATCATAGAAGACTTTATCTGTATGTTTTGCAAGCCCCTCATCGTACCTTGCATCGAAGTCATATCCGTCACGGCGATAGTTTGCAAAGTCGGGAAACCACTCCTTGCTGATATAGACCGCTTTGTGTTCAAAGAACTTTCCATAGGCACAGCCTGTTTTCTGAATGACCGGACTTTTCCATTCCCAAGCGTCCCACTGTCCGCTGTCAGAGTAATACCAGTGTTCCGGTGCAATATGCTCCTCTATGGAAAAGCCTTTGATACTGTTTCGGAAGAACGGCAGAAATCCGTACTTGTTTATTGCTTTTATCAGGTCAGTTTCCGACCTGATCGTGAACCGCATAGCTGCCATAAACCTCAGCTCCTTTTCCTTATTATATCACGGCAGGCAGAATCGGTCAAGGTATGACACAATTTGATGGTGAGAAGGAACATATCGGAAGTAAAATTCACGTCAATCACAATTGTAAATTTTTTGTGAATATTTCCGCTTTTCTTTCCCACTTTTTCAATTTTCACGGTAGTAAAGTGAGGGGGTGTGTGCGCACAGTCGTACAGCTCCAATTCCCATATAAAGTGGGAAAAATCCGAGAGCCGCAGGCTCAATTTGAAAAACGCCCGATCAGGGCGGTTTCAAAACCAGCAAGCACGGCACTGGCGCACTACAAATTTGAGATTTGAGTACCGCCAGCGCAGATGCTTGTCAGAGGGCGCTGCCCCTAAGACCCCGAACAGAAAGGAGAGAAAATGAAGAAGAAAATCAAGCGAACACGGAGCGTTCAGGTACGGTTGACACAGGAAGAATACGACTTCCTTGAGCAGAAATTCAAACTAAGCAGATACAAGTCTAAGAGTGAGTTTATGCGTATCGCATTCTTTGATACACTTGTTGTGAAATTCAGCACCGAAGATATGCAGGAGCTTTTACGGCTTGTTCGCAGTATTTCCAACAACGTGAATCAGATAGCAGTTCGTGTAAACAGTACCGACAAGGTTTACCGTGAGGACATGGATAATATCATGGACGGAGTGGAGCGAATTTGGCAACAACTAAGATATTTCCGATCACAGCTACAACAGGTAAAGCCATAGCCTACATAGCTAAGGCAGAAAAGACTGACAACGGCAGGCTTATCAGCACATATATGTGTAGCCGTGATCCTGACAAGGCTGCCAAAGAATTTGCTGAGGTCACAGCAACAGGCACAGGCAGAAGCACCGTCCTTGCGCAGCACTTCATTATGGCGTTCAAGCCCGGTGAAGTTACCCCCGAAAGAGCTATGGAGATCGGCAAGGAAATGTGTGAGAAGTACCTGAAAGACCAGTACCAATACTTTCTCGCAGTACATACTGATAAAGGTCATGTTCATCTGCATTGTATTTTCAATAATACTAACCTCATCAACGGGCTAACTTTCGAGACATTGGAGAACCGCAGATATACCGAGAAAGACAGGTCATACAACAAGCTCCGCACACTTGCTGACGAGGTGTGCAAGCGGCACCATCTCTCCGTTGTCGAGCGTCCCGAAATGGGCAAGGGGAAGAGCCATTGGGAGTGGGACATGAACCGTCAGGGACTATCGTGGAAGGCAAAGCTGAAATTCACGATAGATCAGGTCATAAAAGAGAGTGAGGACTTCGATGATTTTCTGCGGAAGTGCGCCGATTTCGGTGTGCTTGTCGAGTATAATCCCGACCACAAGATCGACCTGAAATTTATGCTTGCGGAGCAGAAGAAACGCAATCCGAGAGCGAAGATGACCAGAGCAAAAACGCTTGGGTGGTTTTACGAGACTGAAACGATCAAGAACCGCATCGCACAGTATCAGGGCGGTTGGATCTATGTGCCGAGGACGAAGATAAAAGAACGGACGGTAAAAGCCCCGAACAGGTTTGTTCAGGACGCTATCGACCGTGGCAATATGAAGCTCGCCAGTATCGCAAAGAATGTGATAGCCGAGTATGGTGTTGAGCCTGATCAGATAAAGCAAGCAGCTATATCGGAATACGCACACAGCCGAGGACTTCTCTCCGAGCTAAACGACATGAAAACGGAGATCGAGGACTTACAGGTGAAGTTGAAAGTCCTGCGAAAATACCGCAAGCTGAAAGTGTACGGTGAGGAGCTGAAAGCCCTCAGCGGAAGTGCTGCGAAGAAGTACCGCAAGGAATACAGTGCAGAGCTTACCGAATACGGGCAAATCCGCACTAAGGTGTTGGAGCTTTACCCCTCCGGTCATATCCCGACCGTGGAGAGCCTGGACAAAAAAATAAACGCCCTTATTGGGGAGCGTTCATTGAAAGATCAGCAGTTTCGTGAAGCGGACAAGCGGGCGCGTGATCTTGCCGACGCACAGCGTACCATTGAGGAATTTCTCCGTCAGGAACGCAATGAGCAACAGCAAGACCGCAAGCGTAAAAAGAATGGGGATTTGGAGTGATACACTATAAGGGTTTATTACTTAAGAAACATTCAACACATAATAAGTTGTGATCTTTATTGATGTAAGGATATTTAATTGGATATAAATAGTGATTGTGATTAATAAGAAGCTCAGCTTCAGCACTATCGGGAAAATCACCAATAGAGTTCACAAATACAGCTTCTGTGTTATTTGGTACATATATTTTCAGCAGAATAGGATGTTCCGGATCATTAAGAGTTGAGATGTTTTCGACTATTTTGTCGGATAATATACTTGAACTTAAAAAAGCCTTTTCAAGTAATGGACTGAAAACCCCATCGATGTTCTTAAAATATTCATTAATATATCCTGAGATAATTCTATATACTACAATTTTCTTTGGAATATGAGGTGCAGAGTGAATAGCATCAGGAATGCTGAAATCAGCCATTTTCACATATGACGGCGGAATTGAGGTCTCTATACCACGTTTGTACTTATTTATTGCACAATAAGCAGTACCAGTATATATAAAGATTGGAGTATTATGAAAATCATTTGTTCCCTCAAGTTTTACATATTCATTTGCCCAATCATCATATAAAAGGTGCCCCCCATCTATTTGCATCTTCACTTGAAGTAAACTCATAATACTCATTCTCATTAATACTGAGGCTAAACAGTTTTCCATATTTTTTCATGTTCATAAGAGTATCTAAAAACATTATTATCCCTCTTGCTTGTGAGCTTTTTGATATTCTTCCAATGCCGTGAGCAGCAGCTTATTCACGCTCATACCGAGCGATTCCGCATAAGCCTTGATCGCATCACGCTCCTCGGCGGACACATACAGCTTCAGCGTTTTGTAATTCGCTTTGGCATACTGAGCGTTTGAGGATATTTTCTTGGAACGAGCCTGCTTCTGCTGGCATTCCTTACAATACTTCTGAGAGCCTGCTGTCACCTTATAAGGCTTTCCGCAGATAGAGCATATCTGTTCACTGCCGATCGCAACAGCTTCTCCGGCTTGCTTCTTCTCCTTATATGCCTTATTCCGCATGACCTGTGCCTTGTCACGGCAGTAGATGCAATATTTCGCTCTGGCGGACGGCGATTCAAACTCCATTCCGCAGATCTGGCAAATGTGCTTATACATCAGATCACCCCTTGATCGGTTATTACAGCTATTCTATCACATTAGTGGGGAAATGTCAAGTATAATCGAAAATATAGTGAAGCTGCACTGGGGAAATCAGATAATTTGCTGCGCATTGCCGAAATTCAAAAACTTCTCAAAATTATACTTGACAATAGGGATATTGCACAGTATAATAAAAGCACAACAGGAACACAGAAACCCGAAACCACGAAAGGAAGGTAAATACTTATGTTAAACAAATTCTTAGTCTCAGGCAGATTGACTGCCGATCCCGAAATCAAGACCGTGGGCGAGAACCGCCTCTGCAAGTTCACTATCGCTTGCGACCGCCCGAAGCGTAAGGGCGAGGAAAATCCCGAAACCGACTTCTTTCCCTGCACCGCTTGGAACCGCAACGCTGATGTGATCGTTGATTGGTTTGGCAAGGGCGATATGGTAACGCTCGTCGGCTCTGTCCACAACAACCGCTACGAAAAGGACGGCGTGAAGCGTTCTTCTATCGGAGTCAAGGTCGAGGAGATACACTTCTCAGGCGGTAAGAAGAAACAGGAGAACACCACACCGACCGACAGTGCTAACCCCTACGCAGGAACAGAGGACGATCCGCTGTTCTGAGCCAAAAATCACAGGAGGATAAGAAAATGGAAACTACAATCATCGCAATCAGCAATCAGAAAGGCGGAGTCGGCAAATCGACCACCGCATACAATCTCGGAGCCTGCCTTGCTCTGAAACACGATAAGAGAGTGCTTCTCATCGACTTCGATCCGCAGGCGAACCTCTCCGAATACCTGAAATACGAGCCGGACGGCAACCCGACCATGACACAGCTTATCATGTCAT
>ERZ795052.821-NODE-821-length-45207-cov-6.952294_pt1 | contig 45207 bp, 29 predicted proteins | sample MGYA00375136_ERZ795052 | MGnify/ENA primary metagenome ERZ795052 (study PRJEB30181, sample SAMN05720156) | activated sludge metagenome | isolation source: Anaerobic digester | place: Japan | collected 2015-05-26 ... | reverse complement strand
GTACCGTTATCTCAGTGCCATCGCGCAAAGCCACGAATTCCTCCGGCCCGAGCCGAAGGTTTGGCGGCGAACCGCCGGGTGCGTGTACCGGGCCCGTGCCCATTCCGACCGGCGATAGCCACGCTGTGACGGAACCTGGCCCCTCTTCGTCCTGTACCACCCAGCCCGCCTCTTCCGCAGGCCAGTCGTGATCGAAGCCGAATGTGAAGCTCTCGACGGCGGACATGGGATCATCTGTCCACCACCGCACGCGTCCCAGGCTCAGCGTAGCGCACCTGCCCAGCGAGAACCCGCCGTCCGGTGCATAACCGCCGCAGGAGTGCTCCATGCCGACCGCCTCAACCGCGAATTGCCAGCCCGGCGGGACCAGAACATGTGTATAGTTACCCGGCTCGAGGTCGTTAGTGCTGACCGCGAATTCCAATATCGGTTCCACCGCGGCTTCCACAACGTACGCGTACGCCCGCGGCCCGGCGCCGCCGCAGGACCGGCCTTGGCATACCACCGTCTGGCCCGCCCGTGCGCCCATGCCCATGCCCGCCAGTACGATGGCAAAGAATTGCAGCCAGCGCATCGTCTGCTCCTTTCACTCCCTCGGGCGACCACCCGCAGGTTACCCAGCGCCGCTCCAGTATACGACTAAGCCGGGCCTGACCGAACGGATTCTTTCACGAAAACGAACGCGCCAGGCATCAGAATGCCAGCCGGGCGGCAATCGGCATCCGCCGCCCGAACCCGAAAGCCCGCGAGGTGACCTTAAGCCCCGGCGCGGCCTGCTGACGCTTGTACTCGTTCAAATGTATTTTGCGGACCACCTCGGTGACCATGGCCGAATCGAAGCCCGCCGCCACGATCTGCTCTATGCTCTCCAGTCGCTCCTCATAGCGCGCCAGGATTTCATCCAGCACCTCGTACGGCGGCAGCGAATCCTGGTCCGTCTGGTTTGGCCGCAATTCGGCCGAGGGCGGCTTGGTCAGCGTGCTCCGCGGGACAACCTCGCGGCCGGCGCGGCGGTTGATCTCATGCGCCAGCTCGTACACCATCGTCTTGGGCACGTCGCTGATCAGCGCCAGTCCGCCGCACATATCCCCATATAGCGTGCAGTAACCGACCGCCAGCTCGCTCTTGTTACCGGTAGTCAGCAGCAGCCGGCCGAATTTGTTGGAGAGCGCCATCAAGCTTACGCCGCGTATGCGGGCCTGGATGTTTTCCTCCGTCACGTCCGGCGGCCGTCCGGCGAAGTGCGGCCGCAGCTCACGCTCGAAGGCCGCGTGCAGCGGCTCAATCGGAATGATGGAGAAATCGATACCCAGATTCTCCGCGAGGGCCTTGGCATCGGCGACGCTGTGCTCGCTGCTGTACCGGCTGGGCATCGCCACGCCCAGCACGTTGGGCGGTCCGAGCGCCTCGGCCGCCAGGCAGGCCACGACGGCCGAGTCCAAGCCGCCTGAAAGTCCGACCACGACGCCGGTGAAACGGCACTTCCGCATGTAGTCGCGCAGCCCCATAACCAGGGCGGCGCGCAAGTTTGCGACGCCGGTCGGCATCGCTTCCAGGCGCGAGGACTCAAGGTCCTCCAGGTCGATCAGCAGCAAGTCTTCTTCGAACGCCTTGGCCTGCGCCACCAATCGCCCGGTCGCGTCCACCACGCTACTCACGCCGTCAAACAGCAATTCGTCGTTTCCGCCTACCTGGTTGCAGAACAGCAGCGGAGTCCGGTACCGCCGCGCGTGCCCGGCCATCAGCTCGAGGCGCGATTCGTGCTTGCCCAGGTAATACGGCGAGGCCGAAATATTTATCAGCAGGTCAGCGCCGGCGGCCGCCAGGTCGCAAGGCGGATCAATGTCATACAGCGGGCGCGCCAGCAGTTGCTGCGTCGACCACATGTCTTCGCAGATCATCACTCCCACCCGGCGCCCCCGGAAGTCGATCACCGGCTGCACTCCGCCGGGCTCGAAGTAGCGCGCCTCGTCAAAGATGTCATACGTGGGCAGCAACCGCTTGCGCGAACGCGCTACGATCTGGCCGTCCGCGATGAAGGCGGCCGAGTTGAACACCGGGCGGCCGATGCCGCCTTCGTTGGGTTCCGCGAATCCGACGATGACGCCGGCCTGTAATCCGGCGGTGGCGGCGACGATGCGTTGCAGCGCGGCCAGGTTTTGCTCAATGACCTCGCGGCGCAGCAGCAGGTCCTTGGCGGGATAGCCGAGGATGCTCTGCTCCGGGAGGACGACTAGTTCGGCGCCGGCGCTGGTGGCTCGGGCGAAGCCGTCCAGAATGCGCGCGGTGTTTCCCTCTACGTCGCCGATGGTGGGATTGAGTTGAACCGCCGCGATTTTCACTCAAGTACCTCATGGTCGCCGCAAGCGGCACCGTCGGAGTTTACCAGTTTGATCCGGCGTGCCGGCGACAGCAAGGCCGCCTGGCGGGACGGTCTGTGGCAACTCACATGTTCTAAGGCCGCAACGTCTTACGCCTCACGCGGCGCAGGTCGAATTAACGGGGCGTCCCGGCTCCGCAGCGGGCGTTATCGGTCGCCGGCCGTTCAGAAAAATGTTTTCCAAAGGCCATTATTATGTTAGACTGCCAGTCTGAGCGAAGGTACTTCTCCGGGTGAACGGGCCGGCCGCCTCGGACGGCGGCCAGCGTCAAGCGAAGGCGTTGTGCGCCCAGGCAGGGCGATTGGAGCAAACCCAAACATTAGTCAACAGGAGAAAAGGTATGAGGAGCAATTTGTTCAGGGCCGCCATGAGCGCGCTGGCGGTGGCAGCTTGTCTGTCGCCGGCCGCGTTCGCGGTGGAGCGGGTCGTGCTATGTGAAGAATTCACGGCCACTAACTGAGGCTACTGCACATACGCCGGTCAGGCGTTAGGCGCAGCGCTGGATAGTTATCCCACCACTTTCGCAGCGAATCAGATTCACCTGGGGGATTCATACGCGGTCAGTTGGGGTTCGACGCGGGGCTCGTTCTACAGCATCAGCGGCACTCCGACGGCCTGGTTCGACGGCATCCTCCAGCGGGTGGGCGGCACATCCGGCATGACTTATGCCTCCGAGTACAACACCCGCCACAACATTCCGAGCGACATTACGATGCTGGTTGGCGCCTCTGAAGTCGATCCGCCCACCAGCCCGCCGACCTACGAGGTCCAGATCAGCCTCACGCTGGACCCGACGGCCTCCGCCAGAACGGTGCGCGTGTATGCTGTGCAGGTGCTCGACTATTATCCAACCTCGCCTTCATACTCCCGAAATTGCATGCGCACTTGGACCTCGACTGAGGACGTCGCGCTGGCTCCGGGCCAAACCGTTCTGGTCACCAAGACGCTGCAAATTGATACGGTCAGTGCGGCCAACCCCGACAACATGACGCTGATCGCCTGGGCGCAGGTGCCGAACTCCAGCGCACCGGCCGAGGTGTACCAGGCGGCGATGATTAACTATCCGTTCGAGGCGTTGTACCCGATCAAGATCACGCTGCCGGAGGGCGTGCCTGAGTTCATTCCGCCAGATGAGGATACCGCCCTGACGGTGCGCATCCAGAACGGCGGCGAGGACTTGCTGCCGGATTCGCCCCTGATGCACTACCGCTACGACGACGGCGCTTTCCAGACCGCGCCGCTGGTTCCGTTTGGCGGCGAGTACTTCACGGCCACGCTGCCCGCCCCGGGTTGCGGCGCCGAGCCGGAGTTCTACTTCAGCGCCCAGGGCGACGGCGGCTCGACGGTCATCTACCCGGAGAACGCGCCGGCTGAGGTGGTGACGACGATCGTGACCACCATTACCACCTTCATTGACGATGATTTCGAAAACGACTTGGGCTGGACTGTGTACAACACCCCGCCCATGACCGAGGGCTTCTGGCAGCGCGGCGTGCCCGGTGGTTTTCCGGATCATTCCCCGGCGCACGATTACGACGAATCCGGCAACTGCTACGTTACTGACAACCGTCTCAACAAGGATGTCGACTTGGGCCCGACGATCCTTACTTCGCCGGTGTTTGATTTGTCCGCCATGACGGATGTCTACGTGCGTTACGCTCGCTACATCTATTGCGACGACGCGGGCAGCGGTATTCCGATGGATGACGACTACCTCGACGTCGAGCTTTCCGCGGACGGCGGAAATACGTGGGTGCTGGCGGAGCACGTAACCGGGCAGACCGACTGGGTCTATACCCAACTCCGCGTGCTCGACTTCGTGGAGCTGACGTCGCAATTCCAGATCCGCTTCTCCCTGGCGGATAACCCCACCAACTCGCTGACGGAGGGCGGCGTTGATGCCGTCTGGCTGTTCGACAAGGCCTGCCTGGAAGGTCCGCAGTATGGCCTTGGCGACCTGAACTGCGACAACGCGGTGAATGTGTTTGACATTGACCCGTTCGTGTTGGCTCTGACGAGCGGCGCGGGATTCGAAGGGTACTACGCTGTCTATCCCGATTGTGATGGCATGCTGGCCGACGCCAACGGCGACGGCGAGGTCAATGTGTTCGATATCGACACGTTTGTGCAGCTATTGACTGGTGGAAGCCTGCGTTAACCAATAGCGCGGCACGCCACTGAAATTTGGTCTACGTATTGCGACCGGCGTCAGGCAAGCCTGGCGCCGGTCGCTCTTTATCTGCGATAGGCGCGACCGCCCGCTCTGCTCGCATGCCTGACGCCGCTGCCCATGGACACGAATTACGCGTTATCCGGGCATAAGGCCGGGCGCTGACTTGGCGCCGGCCGCCGGGCTGAGGTCAGCGGTACAGTGCCCGCATCTAATGGCTTTGCTCGGAATAGTCATCAAGCAGAAGGGGCATTCCTTGGTCACCGGTTCGGGCGACGCGGGCGGCGTGCTGACGCGCTTGATCAACGTGCCCACAATCTTGACGATTAGCAGGAAAACCGTCGCAGCGATTATCAGGAATGTGACCAACTGGCCGAGGAACGCGCCAATCTCGATGCGGCCCCATTGCCAGGCCCGGTATCCCTCGCCGCTGGGCTGAACGTAGCTGATGGCAGGCATGATGATGTTTGTGACCAGCGAGTTGACGACGGCCCCGAAAGCGGTCCCAATCACAACCGCCACGGCCAAGTCCAGCATGTTGCCCTTGAACGCGAAATCCTTGAAATCCTGCCAGAGGTTCCGCACCATGTGTCTCTCCTGTTTGTAATGAGCGCCCGGCGCCACCTTATCATGGTAGTCGCCTATTGCGTACTTGAAGTGCGGCGCGGTTACAATGGGCTCATCGCGCCTGTTTGACGCAGTCGCTACCTTTGGAGGACAGTCGCCATGTGTGACTCCACTTCCCAGTTTGTATCGCGCCTATTCGCGGGGATGCTGGTCGTGGTCACGCTGCACGTAGGGGCCACGCGGGCGACCAGGCCGAATTGCGGCTGTTCTTGGGCAGTGTGGAGTCTGAACCTCATTCGCGTCTCCTGACTGATGAAGAATGGCGTGATTTTCGCGAATTCCTGGCTCGCAATGCGGTTGACGATCTTGCACCCATACCTTACCACGGTGTGTGCGACGGAGTAGAGTATGAGTACCTGTATGTTAGCCGCGCCGGTGGGCATTGTATTCAAATAAACAACCCGTCCTGGCGCAATGGCGCAGTCTACGGGCGGCTGGTGTCCCTTTTTTACAGGCTGAGCGAATCACTCCGTCGCGAAGCAAGCGCTTCACAACCGGCAGCAGCGCTTCCGCAGATCGACCTTTATCGCCCTATCACCTTATCACTTTATCACTTTGTCACGGGCACACACAGACTAGGCCACGTTGATCCGATTTGACCGGATAGAATGCGCCAGGCTAGCATAAGCCCGCCGCGCGTCCGCTTGGGCCGCGTGAACGCGCCCGAACGAACTGAAACGAGAGGCGCGCAATGCAATCCGATTTCGACGTCGTCACCGGTGCGTTCGGCTACACCGGCAAGTACATCGCGCGGCGCCTGCTCGCGCAGGGGCGGCGTCTGCTTACCCTGACCAATCATCCGCCACCCGAGAACCCGTTCGGCGACCAGGTGACGATCGCGCCGCTCGACTTTTCGCACCCCGAGAAGCTGGCGGCCAGCATGGCGGGCGCACACACGCTATACAACACCTATTGGATTCGCTTCCCGCGCGGTCCCCTGACATTCGAGCAAGCGGTTGAGAACAGCCGCATCCTGCTAACGAGCGCGAAGGAGGCCGGCGTTCAACGCATCGTCCACATCAGTATCACTAACCCCTCATCCCAGTCGCCGTTGCCGTACTTCCGCGGCAAGGGGCTGCTCGAGGAATTCCTCGCGGGCTTGGGCGTTCCCCCGGCCATCGTGCGCCCCACCGTAATCTTTGGCAACGAAGACATCCTGATTAATAACATCGCCTGGCTGCTGCGGCATGTTCCGCTGTTCGCCATTCCCGGTGACGGCAAGTACCGCATCCAGCCCGTGTGCGTCGAGGACGTGGCTGAAATCGCCGTCAGCGCCGCTCAGGGGACCGCGGACGTCACGGTTGATGCAGTCGGTCCGGAAATCTTCACGTTCGAGGAATTGGTGCGTCTGATCGCGGGCAAGGTTGGGGCCCGGGCCCACATAACGCATGCTCCGCCGAGCATCGCGTTGCTGGCGGCAGAAATGAGTGGGCTGGCGCTCGGCGACGTCATGCTCACGCGCGACGAGCTGCACGGGCTGATGGCGAACCTGCTCGTATCAGGCCAGCCCCCCACCGGCAAAACGCGTCTGAGCGACTGGCTCGACCAACATTCCGCCGACCTCGGGCGACATTACGCCTCCGAGCTCAAACGCCATTACAGTTCGTAGGCTTGACCATCCGCGGCGCCGAGAACAACGCGAGCGCTTTTTCACGCGCCGCCGCGGCCAGGCGTGCTGAAACAACCGGTTCATCCAAAGCCTTGAGCATGTATCGGGCGCCGTCCTGCGGATCGCGCGGCCGGCACAGCCATGCCGTCCGGCCGGCTTCCAGAAGCGCGGCCATCGGCGGCACCTCGCTGGCGACGATGGTCCGGCCCGCCGCCATGGCCCAAGCCAGGCCGGTCAGGGGAACGGCGGCGATCGGGAGGAACGTCGCGATGTCCGCCGCGGCGACCAGTTCCGCCAGCGATAACTCCTCCGCCAGACGCATCATGTATTGGTGCCGGCATGAGCGCACCAGGTAGCGAATGCGCCGATTCTCCTCAGCCGGGCCGGGAACGACCAGGCGTACATCGGGCCGCACTTTCTCAAGCAACAACGCCGCCCAAACGGCGTATTCAGCGCCTGCGGCGCGCGTCAGCGGCGGCAGGACGAGGATGGCGGTCTGCTCCCCAGCGATGTCCAGCCGCGCCCGCAGCGCGTCGCGCGGCGCGCTATCGATCGCGGCAAAATCCACGGGAGTCTCGGCCAGCCATCGAGGCATTTCGGACATGCCCGCATTTTTCCAGCTTCGACGCGTTCTGTCGAATGCCCCCAAAGCCACGGACCGGTTTTTCGTTCAGCAGGATGATTCGGCGGCCAAAACAGGGTATGCTGAGCAGCCGGTCCGCGGCGACGAGTATCCGTCGCGGTAGCCCGAAAGGCGCGGTTTTTTCGTTAAAGCATGAACACGGGTCTTCATGTCCGGCATGGCCGGCGAGGAGCCGAGAGGATGCAGCCAGAAGTTTCCGTTGCGGATGTACCCGGCCCGGCGGCGCAGTCGCGGGCGCCCCGGCCCCTGAAACCACTGACCGACCGGCTGTTGATCATCGGCCTGGACGGCGCGACGTTTTACGTGCTCGATCCGCTGATGAACGCCGGCCGCATGCCGAACCTCAAGCGGTTCATCGAGCAGGGCACGGCTGGCGTGCTGCACTCGACGCAACCGCCGATAACGCCGGCGGCCTGGACGACATTCATGACCGGCAAAGGCCCCGGGCAGCACGGCATCCTCGATTTCGAGAAGTACGACGTCTTCCAGCACCAGTTGACGTTCAACAGCACCTACCAGATCGAGGAAAAGACGATTTGGGAGCTGCTGAGCGAAAAGGGTTTGCGGGTCGGCAGCATCAATGTGCCGATGACGTTCCCGCCCAAGCCCATCAACGGCTTTATGATCAGCGGCTTCGAGACGCCCAGCATCGACGCCGAATTCACCTATCCGCGCGAACTGAAGCAGGAGATTTTCCAGCAAATCCCGAACTACAACTACCGCACCAACTGGCAGCGCCGCGCCCTCGGCGGGCAGGACGTGCTCGAGACCAACCTGGAGTACATCGCCAACAGCTTCGAACAGGGCTATCGCCTCACGACCTATTGCGGCGACAAGTACGGCTGGGACGTGCTGATGACGGTCATGAAGCTGGTCGACAATCTCCAGCATAAGGCTTGGAAGTACCTCGACCCGCAAACCGCCGGCAACTTCCCGCGCGAGGCAGAGCTGGCCGCCCGCGTTTTCACGCGCCTGGACGACGTGCTCGGCCGCATGTTCGAGTATGCCGAGCGGAACAACGCGACGGTGCTGATCATGTCCGACCACGGGCATGGCAGCCTGGACGGCAAGGCCCAGCCGAACCTGCTGTTGAAGCGCTGGGGCTACCTGGCCCTGCGCAGCCCCTGGCAGCAGGCCAACACGCGCGCCGCGTACTGGTGGCATCGCTTTACCAAGGGCAAAGCGACCCGCTTTGAGCAGGGCAGCCGCGGCATCGAGCGCGAGCTGGCGGTCGACTGGACGCGCACCCGGGCGTGTGTCATGCACGCCGGCATCTACGGCTACTTGTACATCAACCTGAAAGGCCGCGGACCGCACGGCATCGTCGAGCCGGCCGATTACGAGCCGCTGCGCAACGAACTGATTGAGCGGCTGCGCAGCGCGTCGGTGCGCGACCGGAACGGGCGCGAGGTGCGCATCTTTCCGCACGTATACAAGACGGAAGCCCTGCATCACTGCGACCGGGGCGAGAACCCGAACCTTCCCGATTTGCTGCTGGCGCCGAACCCCGGCCTGGCGGTGATTCGCAAGATTCGCGGCGGCCAGGCGGTGCGCTGGTGCAAGTCGGCCCGGCTGGAAGGCACGCACCGCGACGAGGGAATTTTGGCTCTGGGCGGCGCCAACGTGCGCCACGGACAGCGCACCGAAGCGAGCATAATCGACATCGCGCCGACGATGCTGGCGGCATTGGGCTTGCGAGTGCCGGTAGACATGGAAGGCCGCGTCATTCGCGAGGCGTTTACCACCGATCCGGTCATCGAACGCGAGCCGCCGCTGAAGAAGGCTGTGGAAGAGGCCGTCGAAGTTTACAGCGACAGCGATCGACGCATCCTCGAAGAGCGGCTGACCGAGTTGGGATACCTGGAGTAGGCTCCAGAGAAACCGGCGGACCTGCCGGTTATCGGCAGGCTCCGAGCCGGAGTGTTCGAGCGACCGTTGCGCGCGCTACGTGACGGAGGTCGACATGACTTATTCGGGCCGGTTCACGGTCGCCACCACGGGCGACTCGCAAGTGCTTGACATCACCGCCCAAGTGGTCGAAATCGTCGCCGAATCAGCAGTGCAGCAGGGCCTGTTGGTGGTCTTCGTAGTTGGTTCGACCGCGGCCATCACAACCACAGAGGCCGAACCCGGCCTGATGGCGCACGACCTGAAGGCGTTTTGGGAGCGCGTGGCGCCGCGCGATGCCTACTACAAGCACGAGGAAACCTGGCACGACGACAACGGCCACGCGCATGTGCGCGCTTCGGCGCTCGGGCCGTCACTGGCTCTGCCAATCATCGACGGGCGCATGCCGCTCGGCACCTGGCAGCAAATCGTGCTGTTGGACTTCGACACGCGCCCGCGCCGCCGCGAGATCATCGTACAGATAGTCGGATGACGCCGCCCTTGGGCGGAACCCGCCTCGCCATTGGCGGCGCTTGCTTCACTCGCTGATAAAGACGCTGATCGGCCGCTGCTGTAGTGTGTTTGCGCCTTGCAGCGTGCGGTCGGGCGCGATGGTCCCATTACGAGTCGCAATGTTGTCATAAATGAACACCGCGTTCGCGGTGTCGCGATCGGCAATGTAGCCGGTTCCGGCCGAATCCACTGCGATTACGGTCAGGTCGGTGGCGCCCGGCACGATCAGCGTTGAATCGGGCATCACCGCGCCGTTGAGAGTAGCCGCATTGAAGAAGACGTTGACTCGGTTCGCCAAAGCCCCTCCGTCGCCGGAATTGACGACGTAGAGCGTATCGTTGGCATCAACGAAGACGCCGTAAGGCTTGGAAAACACCTGGCTGTTGAGAATGCGTGTCGCGTTGACGACGCCGTTAAGAGTGCTGGCGTTGGCGAATACTGCGACCGTGTTCGCGTCAAAGTTGGCCACGTACAACTCGTCATTTGCGCCGAAGCGTATTCCGAATGGCCCGTTCATGTCCGCGCTGGTGATGTTGCGAACCGGGGCCAGGTTTCCGTTGAAGGCCGCGGTCGAAGCACCCGCAAACACATGTATGTTCCCGCCGATTTCATCGGATACAAACAGCAGGTCGGCCGCCCGGTTGAGCGTCATCGAAGCCGGCCGGTTCAACAGGGTGGCCGCCCCCTGCACATTCCGCGTGGGCGCGACGCTCCCGTTAATTTGACCAAGGGTCAGAGCGTTCGGATACGACGTTATGGAGTTGCTGCCAAAATTTAACACCAGCAGGTTGCCGGCGTTGTCAATTAAGAGGTCATCAGGCACGGACAGCAGCGTTTGGGCGCCGGCCAGGTTTGCATTGGGCGGTATATTGCCGTTGATCGCGCTCGGCGTAGTTATGTCGTACGCCGTAACGGAGTCTCCACTGACGTTGGCGATGAAAAGGATCGGCTTGGTCAGGGGCGTGGTCGTCACTGTGACGGAGGTAGTGGCAGAGGCGGTGCCGCCGTTGCCGTCGTCTACCGTAAGCTGAAAAGTCAGTACTTCGGATACGTTTGGCGCGGTAAAGGACGCAGTGTCCGTATCGGCATTATCGAGCGTCACAGTCGTGCCGGAGATTTGCGTCCATTGGAAGGTGAGCGGATCGCCATCCGCGTCACTGCTGCCGCTGCCGTTCAGCGTGACGGTGCTGCCGGCGCTGACCGTTTGGTCCGGCCCGGCATTCGCCACCGGCGATTGGTTGGGCGGCGGCGGCGGCTCGGGCGGACAGCCGCACAGACTAAGCAACATAATGAGCGAAGCACCGAGCGCCAGCGCACTCCACGGCTTACGTATACACATACTGAATCTCCGAAGGCGGCCGCGCAGCGCGGCCATTACCCACACACCAGCGTCTTGTGGAAGGTATCGTTTTACTGCGTTCATGTACGATGCGACCGGGCAGTGACGCCACACCGTAGTGCAGAAGTCCGGGGGGCGGCACTCCGGCCCGCCTGTCGCAGGCCGGCTGTGCTGCCCTCATCACATCCGGAATCAATCGCTGGGCCGCTATTGGCTTAGGAACACGGCAGCAGGGCCGCCCAGCAGCGTATTTTCGCCAGTCAGCGTGCGGTCGGGCGCGATCGTGCCGTTTCGGGTCGCAATATTGTCGTACCCATAGATCGCACCGGATGGGCCGGCATTCGGGTCAGAAATGTAGCCGTTGCCGGCCGCATCCACCGTCACGCCGTTCAATTGCACGGCCCCGAGAACGGTGAGCGTCACGTCCGGCGTCACCGGACCGTTCAGCGTAGCTGCATTCGCGAAGACATTGACGCGGTTGCCGCCCGCTGGGCCACTTACCGTATATAGCGTGTCGTTGGCGTCAATAAATACATCCACGATGCCGGCAAAGAGTGCACTCTGGAGCACACGGGTCGCACGGACCTGCCCATTCAGGTTACTGGCGTTGGCGAACACGGCCACCGTACTGTTGCCGAGGTTTGCCACGTACAGCTCATCATTGGCGCCAAAATTGATACCGCGCGGGTTCACGAGGTCAATGCTGAGAATGTTGCGCACCGGAGCGAGGTTGCCGTTAAACGCATTCGTGGATGCGCCGGCGAAAACGCGGATGGCGCCTCCCCCCACCGCGTCGGCTACGAACAATAAATCGTTTGTACGGCTGAGCGCCAGCGACACCGGGTTTACGAGCTGGGTTGCGGCGCCTTGCACGTTCCGGGCCGGCGCCACATTGCCGTTGATCAAGGCGAGATTCTGCGCGCTCCCGTAACTCGTGATCTTGGGAGCAGCGGTACTAAGCACCAGTAGCGCGCCGTTCGCGTCCGGCACCAGGTCGATTGGAAGAGTCAGCAGAGTCTGTGCGCCGGCCAGGTTGGCGGTTGGGGCGATGTTCCCATTCACCGCATTCGGGTTGCTGACATTGTAAGCCGTGACGCTGTTAAATGCGAAATTCGCGACGTATAGCTTCGGTGTATTCGCCGGCGGCGGGGTCGTCGTGACCGTCACCGTCGTCGTGTCAGTATCCGACCCCAGATTATCGCTCACCCTCAGCTCAAACGTCAGCGTAGTCGCGGCGTTTGGCGCGAGAAACGTGGCGTTCGCGGCGGTGCCGTTCGATAGCACGACCGCATCACCCCCGGTCTGTGTCCACTGAAACGCCAAGGGGTCACCATCGGGATCCGTGCTGCCGCTGCCGTTTAGTGTGACGTTTGTACCGGCTTGCACCGTTTGATCCGCACCCGCGTTCGCCACCGGCAACTGATTGGGTGGCTCGGGGGGACAGCCAGTTAAACAAATGAGGGCCAGGGTCGATAAGCCGAGCGCGAACAAGCTCCACTGCTGACGTTGGAACATCTGCATACCTCCAGCAAGAACACGCATACGCGTAAAGTGTCAGCCCGAACACAGACGGATGCGCGAGTACCTGAAAGAGCGTACGAGGCTCGTATGCGAAATCAAGCCCCAGTCTGTAATAGCCGCGCAGTTGTATGCAGTTATATTGAGACTATTGCGACGGGTATTGGTGGACATAACGCCCTCGTGATTGTTGATATGACTCCGCAGTTACCCGTCAGCGGGAGCGGCGTGGGATTGACGCATTAGGAAGACAAGTAACTAAGGCCGGTCAGCACTGGGCTGGGTGGTCGCCGCTCGCAGGGTCTCCAGCCGCGACTCGACCGGTCGCCGCAGGGGATGTTCGGGAGATAGGCGATCCAGAGTCTGGACATACAGTGAGAGCCCCTCGTCTGACCGGCCGGTGGCGATCAATGCGTCCGCCAGCAAGAGCGCCGTCTCAGGATCCTGCGGCAGCAGCGCGTGGGCCTGCTGGGCGTAGCGCAGAGCGGCCGGCGGGTCGCGCTGCACCAGCAGCTTGGCCAGAACGGCGGGAGGGCGTACCTCGTGCGGCGCCACTGCTGCCAGCTTTTCCAGTACCGGAACTGCCTGCTCCAGCTCGTTCAGCTTGAGTAACGCTTCGCTCATCAGTAGCAGCGGGGCGCGGTCGTCGGGCGCGATACGCAGTGCGTTTTTCAGGTGCGGCAGCGCCTCTCGCGAGCGCCCCAGTTTCAAGTGTGCTTCTCCGAGCATCGTCAATACTACGTAATCATCGGGCGCGAGCGCGGCCTCCTCTTCGAGATAGGGCAGAGCCTCGGCGAATTGACCCGCCTGGAAAAGTCGCCGCCCAAGTCTGCGGCGCAGCAGCGTTTCGCCGGGGTTAAGCTGCACCGCCTGGCGAATGTGATGCAACGCCATGTCGGCCTGACCGAGCAAACTCAGTATGTCGCTGCGCATTCGATGATTACCCCAGTGCACCGGGTAATGCTGGAGCGCCCGGGCAGAGTATTCGTCGGCACGCTCGAGATTCTGCCGCCGCGCAGCCGGGTCGTCCGTCTGTAACGCGACGTCGATATATTGCAGCGCGGCACCGGCGTTAAGCGCTGCGCTCTGAGGGTAGCAGGCGGCGTCGTGCGTGGCCAGCCGCAAAGCACTGTACCAATCCGTGTTGCGGATGACCGTACGTGTCGCAAACGCTGCCAGGACTAGTGTGCCGGCCACGGTTGCGAACCTCGGAGCAGCCAGATTCGCTCGCGCCGCGCCGGCCGGCCGCCGTCCGAGCGACAAGGCCAAAGCCGCCAGCAGGCCGCAGGCCGCGACCGATGGCCAGTACATCAGCCGCTCCGCGACGGACACGCCGATCAACAGCAACGAGTTCGAGAAAAGTGCATACGCGGCGATGAACAGGGCCGCACAGACCGCCAGCCGCCGCCAATGGCCGCCCGCCCGCAAGTAGCCGAGCAGCGCGGCCACAAGGCCGGCCGCCGCCGCCAACCCCAGCAGGGTCATGGCGTTCACTCCGGCCCGCGGGTTGAACACTTCGTATCCATAGTCGGCGCTCAAATGCAGCGGAAAGAGCAGCAGACGCACATAATGTCCCAGCACCTCGAATGGCATCAGGAGTCGCGCCGGCATTTCCGCGTCGACAATCGGGTTAAGCAATGCCGCCGGGGCACGCATGAACGCGCCCTCCAAGGCCCAGACCCGCAGTCGCAGATAAACCAGCAGCGGAAGCAGCAGACACAGGGTGTGCACGCCCCACCAGCGCACGCCACGTATCGGCGTACGCCCGCGGCAAGCGTGCAACACGATTAAGGCCATCGGAATATAGCTTACGGCCGTCTCTTTGGAGAGCAGCGCCAAAAAGAACAGCGGCATGGCACGCCAGGCCCGGCCGGTGTCGCTCGGACGATTTTTCGGAACGAGTACGAGCAGTCCCAAGAGCGAAAAGATTGTGGCCAGCACTTCCGCGCGGCCAACGATGTATGCCACCGCCTCCACGTGCACCGGGTGTACGGCAAACAGCAGCGCCCCCCAAGTCGCTAGCGAGCGATCCTCGAACAGCCGCCGCAGAAACTCCCATATCAGAAAACACGTCAGCCCATGCAGGGCAATATTCACCAAGCGGAACCCGGGCGCCCACAGACCGTGTAAGCTGTGACCCAACGCCAGCGTGAATACCGTGAACGGCCGATACAGCAGGTCCGGATTGGGGTGCATCCGGGCCTCTGCCCCGCTGTACGTGTTTGTCCAGCCGCTGAGCCAGATGGCATGGAAGTTCGTAATTGAGCGGATTGCGGGGTTCTCAGCCACCTGCGGGACATCGTCGTAAACGAAACCGTTGGGCAGACTGTTGAGGAAGCAGGCGCAGCCGACCACGACCGGCAGCCAAGCCCGATGGAACCACGCCGCGGCGGCGGGGGCTTGAGTCGCCTGCAAGCTTTCGCAGCTCGAGCAAAGCAGTCGGCCGGGCGCGCCCGATTCAATCGGTCGTTGGCAACGCGCGCACTGCGTCGCGCGTTCGGGCATGCCCGCGGCGATGGGCGCATGCTTGGCGGGGGACATTGAACTCTCCAACGGCGCGCCACGTTGCGCGGTTCAACCATAGTACTTGCCCGGTCACCGTGCTGCACGCGCCATAGGTCCCAGAACCGCGCCGGCAGGTGCAAGAGTGTCGGCCCGTCGGCCCGGCCTCGGCAAACGCGAGTCGCCCGCCTGTTGAACCAGCCCGGCGGCGAAGCAGCCTGTCCAAGGAGAGCGAGCCCGCAACGGCCGCTAAAAACAGCCGCGGCGCAACGCTATCGCGGCCCTGCGCTCGCCGGGGAGGCAGCACGCTAAAGTTGTGGCCCCGATTGCCGTTTTCGACTATTATTCAGGCGCTGTGACCGGGCTCCAGGCGGTGGCGATAACGCAGGCGCCTCGCGGTACGGATAACCGCTGCCGGCAGCCCTCCGGGAAGATTCGATAAACTGCGCATGGCGGCGATTGCATGCCTTCGAAGCTGGACACCGCGCTCGGCGAATACCTGAAGCAGATAAAGAACTACCCCTTGCTCACGGCCGAGGAGGAGCGCGAGCTGGGCGCGAAAATCCGCGCGCTGGCCGAGGCCCAGGAGCACCAGGCTGAGAAGAACATTCCGCCCGAAACGATGGAGCGCTTGCGCCAGGAAGCCGCCGAGGCCCGCGAACGCCTGGCCCAGGCGAATTTGCGGCTGGTGATCAGCGTCGCAAAGAACTTCCGCAATCGCGGTCTGCCGATGGAGGATTTGGTCAACGAGGGCAACGTCGGCCTGATGAACGCCATCGACCGCTTCGATCCCGCGGTCGGCTCGCGCTTCAGCACTTACGCGGGCTACTGGATCGACCAGTCCATCCGCCGCGCGGTGCAGAACGCGTCGCAGATGATTCACATCCCCAGCTACCTCATGGAGCAGATCGGCCAGATGAAGCTGGCCATGCGCGAATTGGAAGAGAAGCTCGGCCGCCAGCCGTCAATGAACGAGTTGGCCAAACACATGGACATAACGCCCCGCAAGGCCGCGGCCATCTCGCAAGCTATCCGCGCCTGCACGACGCGCACGCAGGATTCGCTGGCCGAGGGCGAGACCTCGCTGACCGAGGCCCTGCCCGACACGCGTACGCCGCAGCCGTACCAGGCCGTGTTCTCGCAATCCGACTCGGATTTTGTTACGCGGGTCTTGTCGCGCATTACCGAGCGGGAGGCTCTGGTATTGAAGCTGCGGTATGGTCTGAATAGGCGTGACGGCAAGCGCATGACGCTGAAGGAAATCGGGGAGGCGGTCGGGCTGACACGTGAGCGAGTTCGGCAAATCGAAAAGGACGCCGCCCGCAAGCTCCAGGAATACGTTAACGAGTACTACTGACGCCACTACTGACGCCGCGGCGTCACGGTCCGAAAAAGTACGCTCAAACCGTTTTTCGGCGCAAATCGTCCGCATCAATTGGGGTTGTTATCAAAAATTAACTAAAGCCGAGTCGCCTGGACTCGTGGGATTTCGTATTCTTTTGCAGAGGGACGGAAAGCGGTAGCAGCACCCCGCTTTCCTCGTTGACCGCCCAATCAGTAGCGGGCGGGTCGCGATAAGCCTTTTGACAATAAGAACTTGTGCGCAGATTTGCGCGCTTGGAGTTTCGCCATGCTGACTATGCGTCGCACGAGTCTCGCCGCAGGTACACGCGTAAAGGTGAAAACGCCCGGACCGGTGCCGCACTGGTCCGTTTGGGAGCCCTGCCAACGAACCTCGAGCCACGTGAAAAAGCGGCTGCAGGACATGTTCTTCAAGGGCGACCGGCGAATTACGGCTGAAGTAGTGTACATCGCCAGCGAATCTGATCGGGAGAAGTTGAAGGCGGCGGGCCGCGTAAAGCTATACCTGCGCGACGCGGCCGGTTCGAGCGTCACGATCCTGGCCGACGCCAACAACCTCGCGGCGGCGAGCTAGGCCGGCCGGACGGCGCGCGAGCCTATCCGCGCGCCGAAGCGTGGCCGCAACGTAAAGCTGGATGTCCGCCAGACTGTAGCTGAATGTCCGCCAACACGGCGGTTAACAATCATGCACCGCGTTCGAGTCGTCGTCTCCTGACTCGGACGCGGTGTGTGGCACTTATCGGATTTTCTGACCCATTTTAGTGCCGATACAATCGCGCGCCGTTCCTGACGGATTTCCGTGCGCCCGAATCGGCGCGACCAAAGCAGAGCCGGGGCGTGCCGCCCCGAAATGCCGCCAGGAATCTCCCGCCGGCGCGCTACGCGTTACGACTGCACCGTGCCGTCCCAAAATGGCGGCAACAACTCAGCGTCAATCCGAGGCCGGAGCGAGATCCGCGCCCAAAGCGCCAGTGAGCGCAACCGATCCGAACCTGCACGTGATGCGAGCCCTCTCGATCCGAGCCTTCAGCGAGATTCGAGCCCGCAGCGCCAGCGAGGGCGACCGATTTCTGATTGGAGTCCCAACCGCTCGACAACGCCACTTGATCCGACCCCGCAGCGCCCACCCGGGGCTTGCACCGTGCTCCAGCGCCTATATAGCCGAGATGTGCTAGCAGTCGGGATCAGCACTGCTTGAAGTTGCGGCTTCAAGCAGTGGCACACACACCGTTGGCAGCGCGGTTCGGACAGTCGATGCGTTCGCAGCGCAACAGAGCCGGGGCGTGCCGCCCGGAAATGCCGCCAAGAACCTTCCATCCGCACAGTGGTTCGCCCCGCCCCTGGTGTATCGGCCCGAAATGCCGGCAACTCCGCCACCAGCGGCATACCGCTTCGGCATTTTGCCCATAGCTGCGAACGAAAAATATTGAATCCGGCCCGGCGAAAACTTACGATGACGTTCAGTCATCGGGTGCGGCGTCCAAGCGCCTTTCGCCCTTTCTCTAAGGAGGAGAAGTCACGGAGCGCATCCCTGCAACTGGGTCATCGGATCTCTCCACGTGTAGGGCCGGCTCTCCGGACCCGCGAGGCGTCTAGCGAAGGAGGAGTTTTATGAAGCGAATAGTGGCAGTCGTGGCGGCAGGTTTGTGTGCCTGCCTGGTGCAAGCAGAACTGTTCTGGATCAGCTATGACGCCTCGTGCGGGCTGTACCCCGAAGAGGTGGGCTGGACCCGCACCACACACGGCGGCGGCGCGGTGCGCTCGCTGGCCGATGGAATTCTCACGCTCGACTCCACCGCTGACAGCATGATCTGCGATGGCTATGGCATTTACCGCCCCACCACGCCGGGGCCGGGCGAGACGTTCGTGTGCGAGTGGCGCATGTGTCTGGCCTACCATTCGGGATTCGGGGAAAGCCTTTTGTCTATGCAGGCCGACGACGGCGGCGGCGTGCGCTTCCGGTACTGGATGGATCACCTTCAGAGCGAAGAGGGCTGGATCGTCCCGATCACGGCCGGCGTCTTCCACTCCTATCGCCTCGAGTCAACGGACATGTACACGTATTCGTTGTGGCTAGACGGAGTGTACATGGGCAGCGACGCTTTCGATCGGCCCGGCCCGCCAGTTCCGTATGCGGCGTTCGGCGACTGCACATATGGGACGACACCGCAGTCGTCGCTGACACAATGGGAGTATTTCAGGTTCGGCGTAGTACCAGAACCAAGTTCGCTGGCACTAGTGCTGGCGCTAACGACTTGCGCGTGCGTTGCGCGCAGACGCCGCGCCAGATGGGAGTCTTGAAAGGAGATGTGTTATGTTGAGTAAGGTGTCTGTTCTAATGTCGTGCGCGCTATGCGCCCTGCCACTCGCGCAGGCAAATCAAGTCAGGGTTTGGCACGCGACCGGATCTTACAACATAGATCCCGACTTTCATACGGTCACGATCACCAGCCCCGGTACGTTCAAAATCCAGGCCACGGACGGCAGCGGCGGGCTGGGCTACATCCGCGAGATCGACGTCGCGTTCGCCGGCCTGCCCGGCCAGGTGATCGTCTACGTCGTACGTGACCCGAGCGAGGTCGGTGGGGCCCAGCATGAGCCTGGCGCCGCCGAGGTTTGGGCGATTGACCTGTCGGCCTGCGAAACGGCCGGCACCACCGGCACTGTTGCCGAGCTGCGAACGACCGGCAACTACGGCCACGTCACGGACGGAGACACGCTCTACGCCTCCGATGTCGGCGCGGTCGGCGGCGGATCGAGGCGCTGGATGAGTGCAAGCCAGGGGCTGTCCCGATGCTCACGGCACGAGTCATTTTGAACGCCGTGTGCGTGGGTGCCGGGATGTTCCTGGAAGCGTGACAAGTGGCCACCCGACTTATGCCGGCGGCGCGGCCGGCAAGAAAACGTGCGCGGTCGTCCCCTCTCCCGGCTGGCTCTCCAGCCAGATATGTCCGCGATGGCTCTCAACTATGCGATAGGCCCGCGGCAGCCCCAGCCCGCGGCCCCGGCCCGCCGCGCGGTGCGAAAAGAATGGATCGAACGCCCGTTGCAGCACCCGCGGCGACATTCCACATCCATCATCGCGCACGATAACTTCAACACCTGCAGCCCCCGCGGCCGGCTGACAGACTATTTGAATAGCGCCCTCTGAATCGCGGATTGCATGCTGGGCATTGCTGACCAGCTCGTCAAAGAGAACTCGCAATTGCTCGCGATCAGCCTGTATGTTCAGGGCCGAAGAAGGCGATGCGGCCGCGCAAGGGCCCCGTTGGTCGATGCTGAGCAGGAGCTTGGCGCCCGACAGCTTCCAGCGCGTCAGCCATACCTGGCGTAGCTCCGCCAGTAGTTCCGGCACGTTTACCGGGGCCAGCGTCGGCGGACGCGGGCGCGCGAAATCCATCAGCTCTGAAACGACGCGGCTGCATTCATGCGCCTTGCTGCGAATCGTCTCCAGGCAGCGTCGCGCTTCGGGATCGTTGAGTTGTGCGGCCAGCATCTGGGCCCGCCCCGAAATCACCGTCAGCGGGCTGTTGAGCTCATGCCCGGCCCCGGCGGCCATCTCGGCGATCATCGACAGCGTCCGCGAACGCAACAATTCGGCCTGGGCCTGCTGAAGGTTGCGGTTGGTTTCGGCCAGATCGTCAGCCAGGCGACGCGCCGCCGCTTGGGCATTAGCGCGGCACAGAGCCAGGCCGAGGCTGGCGGTAAACGAGCGCAACTCTTCTGCTTCACCGGCCAGGCGGGCGCGCTCGTCCGTTTCGGAGCCGTAAACAATGCCGCCGGCCAAGCGAGCCTGATACACGATCGGAATGAGCCAGGTTCCCGTGCCGCTGATTTCGTGCAGCCCCGGAGCCATGAGCGTGCGGATCGCGGTCGGAGCGCGCGTCACCAGCGAGTCAATAACGTCATCAGGGCTGTTCAACCAGTCCCGCACCTCGGCCGGCAAGTCGGCGAAAGCAACCGAGGTAGTGTTCTGGCGGGCGTCGATCCAGCAGACGTCCACGGCGGGAGCCCGCTCGCGCAGACCAAACGCAGCCACGGCGGGCCGTTGCAGGACTATGCCCGCCACCGCAGCGATGGCGGCCACCGCCTTGGGCAAGTCCGACCAGGCGCCCAGCAAGCGATCAAATTGGCCGAGGGCGCGGAAGTAGCGTGCCCCGGCGGCCAGGCGTTCGTTTGCCAGGGTCAACTCGGTATTGAGGCGGCCCTGTTCGGCGTCGGTCCGCGACAACCCCAGCGAGTGGACGCCGCCGTTCGCCTTATGCTCCAAGCCCAGTTCTTTCGTTAGCTCCGCGACTTCCTGGTTCAGTCGGGTGGCGGTTTCGGAAAGCTGGCCTTCCGACAGGCCCAGCCGCTCCGCCAGCCGCGGTGAGTGCTCGTAGAAGACGTGGTTGCCCGAATAGCCGATACGCCGCTCGCGGGCCAGCGTGTCAGCGAGGAGCACCAGGGCGAGAAGCTGCCGGTTAGCGACTGAGGCCGGCAACGCGTCGCCGGCTAGATGGTGCAGCCAGATCACATCCCGCAGCAAGCGGGGCAACTGCCAACGCTCAGCCAAGCGCCGTCCGGCAACGGTGTGGTCCGTTCCCAACAGCTCGCGTTCGAAATCGGCGATGTCGCCGCAGGCGCGGTTGGCTTCGGCCGCGATACGCTGATACGTCTTCGGGAAGACCGCACTGAGCGCGACCTTGCCCAGGTCGTGCAGCACGCCCGCGACGAAGACCTCCTGCGGATCGACGCTCAAGGGGCGCAGCGCCTCGGCCAGCGCGCGCGCCGCACATCCGACGGCCAATGAGTGTTTCCAAAATTCAGGCGGGTCGAAGGTTGCGTCGTCGCCGGCGGGCCTGATCGGCAGACAATCAAAGACGCTCGCTGTCAGCGCTATGCTGCGCAGGCCCGCAAAGCCAAGATGCGGAATGGTTTGCTCCAGCGTGTCGACCGGTCCGGGCAAGCGCCCCCAAGCCGAGTTGGCGACCGACAGCACTTTGGCTGTCAGAGACTGGTCGGCGCGTAGGATCTCGACCGCATCAGCCACCGAAGCGCGCGGCTCCGCGGCCATGGCGAGCAGTCTGACCGCAGCCGAAGAGAGGGCCGGCAAACGGTCGAGGTGCGCGAGTGTGAGGTCCGGGTCCGGCCTGGCGCCCGGGCTAGACTCCAGACTTGGTTCGCTTGGCTCGCCCACTGACCAGTTCCGTAATTCGATTTACAAGTTGCTCGATGCTGAATGGCTTTTGCAGGAAGTCGTCTGCGCCGGCCTCGAACAGCTTGTCGACGTCTCCAGGATCGATCGCGCCAGAAACAAAGATGATTTTTACATCTTTGAGCGATTCGTCGCTACGGATGCTGCGGCAGACCGCGTTGCCTTTAATGTCGGGCAGCAGGTAGTCCAGCACGATCACGTCGGGCTGGAATTCTCTGGTTCGCAGACCGGCGTCGAAACCGGTTGCGGCCGTCTGCACGATAAAGCGGCCGTCTCTCTCCAACAGCTCGACCAGCATTTCGACGATGGCCGGGTCATCGTCAACAACCAGGACCCGCGTCCGGCCCATCTCGAGCCGGTCAAGCGGGATATTGTTCTCCTTCATGAACTGAATCAGGGCATCGCGCGGGATGCGCCTGAATCGGGAGCCCGGTATGCGAAAGCCCTTCAGACGGCCGCTGTCGAAGCAGCGAATGACCGTCTGCTGGCTGAGACTGCAGATCTCAGCCACCTCGCCCGTGGTGAAGACAGTCTTCAGGTAACCTGTCTTGTCCCTGTTGTTAATAGCCATAGCCCAACCCCGGGCGTTTTTGCCTATCTTTCCCAACTTCACAAGTGTACCGCAAAAGAGAATCTGGGGCAAGTGAAGACGGGTGGCGGCACACGCATCGTGTAGGATTCGACAATGTTTTCGATCGATCCGTCTAGGTTATAGGTCTAAGATTGGCCGCGAACTCAAGGCCAGAGTGAGCGAACAACCAGCCGCTAAACGTATGACGCACGCCCGAAACCGGTCACGGTCGCGCAAAAATCCTCATGACGGTTTTGCGCCACGACCGGGCGTGCCGACGCTATCCACAGCTCGCGCGCCGCTGGCCGGAGGCAATGTATACCAGAAGCACTGACAGATCGGTGGGGTGAATGCCGCTCACCCGCGCGGCTTGGCCGATGTTTTGCGGACGGACCGCGGACCAGCGCTCGACGGCTTCGCGCCGCAAGTGTGGCACTTGCGAGTAGTTCAGATCCGGCGGGATGACCTGCTCTTCCCGGCGCCGGAATTCGTCAATCGACCGCTGCTGCCGCTGGAGATAGCCGGCGTACTTGATTTCCACAAGCGCCCGGCCCCACGTGTCCAGTTCGCGCGTGTATGGCTCCAGCTCGGCGAATACCGCCGCGAAGCGTAGCCCGTCCTCCTCCGGCCGGCGGATCCAGTCGGCCAGCGTCCGGCCCTCGAACCTCAAGCGTTCCCAACTTTGAAGCAGTGCCGCCAGCTTGTCCGACTTGGCCTGGAACTTCTGCCACCGCTCATCGTCAACGAGGCCGATTTCGCGCCCGAGTGGCGTCAGGCGCACGTCGGCGTTGTCGTACCGCAGGTGCAGCCGGTGCTCGGCGCGTGAGGTGAACATGCGATAAGGCTCTGTCACGCCGCGAGTTACGAGATCATCGATCATGACCCCGATGTACGCCTGGTCCCGGCCGATGATCACCGGCGAGGCGCCAGCGCAGAAGCGGGCGGCGTTGATACCGGCGATGATCCCCTGGCCGGCGGCTTCTTCGTAGCCGCTGCTGCCGTTGATCTGGCCGGCCAGAAACAAGCCCCGCACCCGCTTGGTCATGAGGCTGGCGTCGATCTGCTCGGGCGGAACGAAGTCGTATTCCACGGCGTAGCCCCATTGCAGAACGCGGGCGTGCTCAAGGCCGCGAATCGACGTAACTATTTGTGCCTGCACATCTTGCGGAAGCGACGTGCTGATTCCATTGGCGTAGATGCGCTCGCTGTCGCGTCCCTCCGGCTCGAGGAAGACCTGGTGGGCGCTCTTGTCGGCGAAGCGCACGACCTTGTCCTCGATGCTTGGGCAGTAGCGGGGCCCGCGCGACTGAATCTGGCCGGTATACATCGGAGCGCGGTGCAGATTAGCCCGAATCAGCTCATGAACGCGCTCGTTGGTCGCGGTGAGCCAGCAGCAGACCTGCTCCTGTGGCAGCGAGTCGGTGAGAAAGGAGAAGGGCACGGGGCGCTCGTCGCCATGCTGGACGGCGAGCTGCGACCAGTCTACCGAGTCGCGGGCAATGCGCGGCGGCGTTCCGGTCTTCAGCCGGCCAAGCTCCATACCCAAAGCCGCCAGTGACGCGCTCAGGCCGGTTGCCGCCGGCTCGCCCACTCGCCCGCCCGGCGCCTTGGCTTCTCCGGTGTGCATCAGGCCGCGAAGAAACGTCCCGGAAGCGATCACGACAGCATGCGCGGCCAGGACGCGGCCGTCGGAAAGCCTTACGCCGGACACTCGGCTGGTTGCGAGCGGAAGGGCATTCGCGCAGGAGGGCCCGAGCGGCTCGCTTTCGACGGCCTCAACGCTGGCTTCGATAATCTTCAGGTTCGGGCAGTTCTCCAGGTAGCGGCGCAGCACTGCCGGGTAGGTTCCACTATCGATTTGTGCTCGCGGCGCCCAGACGGCCGGCCCTTTTCGGCGATTGAGCATGCGAAACTGAATGCCGGTCTCGTCCGCCACACGCCCCATCAGGCCGCCCAAGGCGTCGACCTCCCGAACGATCTGCCCCTTGCCGATGCCGCCCACCGCCGGGTTGCACGAGGGCCGCCCGATCGCTTCAAGACTGAACGTGATGAGGACCGTGCGCGCTCCCAAACGCGCCGCCGACCACGCCGCCTCCGCTCCGGCATGCCCGCCTCCCACCACAATCACGTCGTAGCCGCTACGTCTCATTACGGGGATATTATCTGACAGGGCCGACAGAGTGCCAGCAACACGCTGCCACCACGGGCCCGTTACAGCCGAGGACCCTTCGAATGACTAAGACCGCGGTTTCGCCACGTTCATGGGCCGTAGCGCGACAAGTCGCGTTAGGGCTCGGCTTCTCAGCCGTCGTAGTTCTGCTGCTCTTATGGCTGGCCGGCACCTTTCACCGAAAGATCGGCCCCGGTGGGCCGGAGCCAGCGAGCCGCCCGGTCAGGCTGGTCAAGGTGGATCAGCTCGTTCCGGCGCGCCTCGCGTCCTTACCGGTCACCGAGCCGGCGGTCGGATCGATTCGCGCGGTACACCAGATCGCGGTAGCCTCGAAGCTGCTGGCGAAGGTTACGGCCGTCAACGTGCAGGCCGGCCAGACGGTCACAGCCGGCGAAGTCCTCGTGCAACTGGATGACGAGGACCTCAGGGCCAAGTTGCGTCAGGCAGCGGCAAGCGTCGCCGTGGCCGAGACGGCCCTGTCTCAAGCCCAGGTGGAATTCGAGCGCATCGACGGCCTGTACAAACAAGGAAACGAGACGCGCATCGAATGGGAGCGCTCGGAATCGGCCTTGAAAACGCGCACTGCGGAACTCGAGGAAGCGCGTCAGCGCCAGCGGCAGGCGGAAACGATGCTCTCCTACGCCACGATCGTCAGCCCGATCGATGGAAAGGTGATCGACAAGCACATTGAGGTTGGCGACACGGCGTCACCGGGGCAGGTCTTGGTCACGCTCTTTGACCCGACGCGCATGCAACTTGTTGCCCGGGTGCGCGAGTCACTGACACATCGACTGGCCGTCGGCCAGGATATCGACGTATATGTCGACGCGATCGGAAAGACCTGTACCGGCTCGATCAGCGAGATTGTGCCCGAGGCCGAGAGCACCAGCCGCACCTTCTCCGTCAAAGTGACCGGGCCGTGTCCGGTGGGCGTGTACTCGGGCATGTTTGGGCGGCTGTTGATTCCGCTGGATGAGCAGGAAGTGCTGCTTATTCCGCGCGCCGCCGTCTCCCGGATCGGCCAGCTCGATCTGGTGGAAGTCGCGCTGCAGGATCAGTCATTGACCGAGCGCGAGGTAGTGCTAAAGGGACGGCCGGTCGAGCGGCGGGCGGTGCAACTCGGGCGGACGTACGGCGACGAGGTCGAGGTTCTATCGGGGCTGCGGGCCGGCGAACTGGTGGCATTGCAGGGGTCGGCACAATGACAATCGACAAGTCGCCCCCGCCGGAAGTACAGCACGGCTTCACTAATGCAATAGTCCGCACTTTCCTTAATTCAAACCTTTCGCTGGTATTGATTTTCATCGCCATCGCGCTGGGCGCGGCCGCGCTGATCCTCACGCCCCGCGAGGAAGACCCGCAGATCGTCGTTCCAATGGCCGACGTTTATGTGGCTTTTCCGGGTCATTCGGCCGCGGAAGTCGAGCAACTGGTTTCCACGCCGCTGGAAAAACTGCTTTATCAAATCGACGGCGTTGAGCACGTGTACTCGATGTCGCGGCCGGACGAGGCGATCATTACCGTGCGCTTTTACGTTGGGCAGGACCGCGAGCGCAGCCTCGTCAAACTCTACAAACGGCTGGACGAACATCTGGACATCGTGCCGCCCGGCGTGACCGGCTGGGTCGTCAAGCCGGTCGAAATCGACGATGTGCCGATCGTCACGCTAACGTTGACCAGTGCTTCGGCCGACTACTACGCGCTACGGCGAGTGGGCGAGGAGGTGGCCCAGCGCCTGGCGGCGGTGCCGGACACTTCGCGTTCCTACGTGATCGGCGGTCAACCGCGGGCGGCGCTGGTGTATCTCGATCCAGAGCGCCTTCAGGCTTACAACCTTGCGCCGCTGCCCGTTCAGCGGGCGCTTGAAACCGCGAACGTGACGCAGACCAGCGGCGAATTCGCACGCGGCGACCACCTGTTTCGGGTCGAGGCGGGGCGGATATTTCAACGGCCGGCCGAGCTGAATGACCTGGTCGTGGGCGTTTACGGCGACAGGCCCGTGTATCTGAAGGATGTGGCCAGCGTTCAGGACGGCCCCGATGAGACGACGAGCTACGTGCGGTTCGGCTGGGGAGCGGCGCGCGGGTTTGAGCAGCATGCGGGCGCGCCGGGCGCTGTCGTCGGCGCGTCGGCGTCATCACCGGGTTCCGCCGGCGCAGGAGAGCCCCAGCCGGCGGTGACCATTGCACTGGCCAAGAAGAAGGGCACGAACGCAGTGTGGGTCGCGGATGCGATCCTCAAAGCGGCCGATCAACTGAAGGCCGGCGTCATTCCCGACAACATGGAACTGATCGTCACGCGGAACTACGGCCAGACCGCCAACCACAAGGTGAACGAACTGGTCGAAGCATTGGCGATCGCAATCATCATCGTCATAGCCCTGCTGACGCTGAGTTTGGGATGGCGCGAAGCCTTGATCGTGGCAGTCGCGGTACCCGTCGTGTTCGGCCTGACGCTGGCTGTCAATATGCTCGCTGGCTACACGATCAACCGCGTGACCTTGTTTGCGCTGATACTCTCGCTCGGTCTGTTGGTCGATGACCCCATTGTGGATGTGGAAAATATAGCCCGGCATTTCGGTCTGAGGCGGCGGGCCAGCCGGCCTATTGTATTGGAAGCAGTGGCCGAAATTAGGCCGCCCCTGATTACTGCCACGTTGGCCGTAATCGTGTCCTTCCTGCCAATGCTGTTCATCACCGGAATGATGGGGCCGTATATGCGCCCGATGGCGCTGAACGTTCCGGTCGCGATGTTGATGTCGATGGTGGTCGCCTTCACGATCACGCCGTGGCTTACCTTCCACGCTCTGAAGCGGCGTTATTGGGGAGGGGATCAGCGGATCAACCAGTCGAGGGATCAAGAAGCGCGGCCGCAGAATGAGGAGATACACGATCTAGATGCACTGCGGCAGACGCGGCTGTACCGGATTTTTTATCCACTCATGGCGCCGCTGCTGAAGTCTAAGAAGGCCGCCTGGGGCTTTTTGGGCGCGATGGCGTTGTTGATGCTGGCGGCGGTGGCATTGGCCGCCACGCGCAGCGTGCCGCTCAAGATGCTGCCTTTCGACAACAAGAACGAACTGCTCCTGGTGCTCGACTTGGATGAAGGCACGACGCTGGAACGCACGGACGCCGCGGTGCGCGATATGGAACGCTACCTGGCGGGCGTGCCGGAACTCACCGACTACGCCTCTTACGTCGGCTTGGCGTCCCCCATGGATTTCAACGGGCTGGTGCGCCATTACTACCTGCGGCAGGCCGAGAACCTGGCCGAAATCCGGCTCAATCTCGTCGGCAAGAAGAGCCGCGGGCAGCAGAGCCACGCCTTGGGTCTGCGGCTGCGCGACGATTTGACCGCCATTGCCGCGCGCCACGGCGCCAAACTCAAGATTGTTGAAACCCCGCCCGGACCGCCGGTGCTGTCCACGCTGGTGGCCGAAATATCCGGGGGCCCGGACCAAAGCTACGCGGACCTGATGCGCGCAGCCGAGGTAGTGGGCGAGCGCATGCGGCGCGAACCGTTCGTAGTTGACGTGGACGACGTGATTGAGGCCGATCGCAGCAAGTTGTTGTTTGTCACGGACCAGGAGAAGGCGGCCTTGCACGGCGTTTCGGTGCGCGACATCGCCGACACTTTGCAGATCGCACTGGCGGGCCGGCAGGCCGGCACGCTTGCCATGCCCAATGAGCGGAATCCACTGCGCATTCAACTGCGGCTGCCGCGACCGGCGCGGTCCAGTATGGCCGACCTGGGGCAGATACACGTCAAGACTGCCGGCGGCGGCTTGGTTCCGCTGGCCGAACTGGGACAATGGAAAGAGCAACCTGTAGACCAGACGATATATCACAAGGATCTCGAACCCATCGTCTACATCTACGGCGAAACAGCCGGACGCGCCCCGGCTGATTGCATTGTAGATATTCAGGCTGACCGCAGACAGGCCGCACCGGGGGAGTCAGTCAGTAGGGGCTGGGTCGCAGACGTGGCTCCGCGCCCTGTTGACAGCCGGACCTTTCTATCCAACGGCAGTGGCATTCACTGGCAAGTGCCCGAAGGCCTTCGCGTGAACTTCGCGGGCGAGGGTGAATGGCAGGTGACGCTCGACGTGTTCCGCGACCTCGGACTGGCTTTCGGCGCCGCGCTGGTCGGCATTTACATACTCCTGGTCGCGCAGACGCGCTCTTTCGTTATTCCAGTCGTAGTGATGCTTGCCATTCCGCTGACCATCGTGGGCATTATGCCGGGATTCTGGCTGCTCAACGCGCTGGCCGGCGGACAGGTGGGGGCCTATGCCGACCCGATCTTCTTCACCGCCACCGGCATGATCGGCATGATCGCCCTGGCCGGCATTGTCACCCGCGACTCAATCATCCTGGTGGATTTCATCCATCTCTCGCTGCGCCGCGGCCGCTCACTCTTCGACGCCATAATGGAGAGCCGCGTGGTGCGTCTGCGGCCTATTCTGCTGACGGCGGGCGCGGCAATGCTGGGCGCAGCGCCGATTACGATCGATCCGATCTTCTCCGGCCTGGCCTGGGCGCTGATCTTCGGCCTGTTGTCGTCTACCGTGTTCACGCTGTTCGTCATCCCAGTGGCCTACTGGCTGCTTTACGCTGGCAAGACCGGGCACGGCGTTCCGGAAGCAGAGGAGGACGGCGGCGGAGACAGCAACGATGAAAAAGAACCGGCGCTGACGGTCGTGTAAGTGATAGGGTGATAAGGTGATAGAGTGATAAAGGACCACGCGAGGAACCCCTTTATCACTCTATCACCTTATCACTTTATCACCGTGGCGCCCGCGGAAGTGGCCGCTTCGCGCAGAGGGGCCTACCTGCTCGAACGCCACAGCCGCGCCTGCGCGATCGCCTCCGCCGAACTAGGCGCCTCGCCCACCGCCGCCAGTTCGCCCGGTCGCCGCGCCCTTACGATCCGCGCCAGCAGCGGCACCGCCAAACCGCGGGCCAGCGTCAATGCAACGAACAAGCCCGCGTACACCACCCAAGTCGCTCCCGCGTAGCCCAGAGCCACAAACGCACCGAACGAAGCCGCGGCGACGGCGGCCGAATTCAGCAGGTTGTAGGTCGTCATCACGCTGGTGCGCTCGCGGTCGGGAATCGTGTCGAACACCAGCAGGCAAGTGGCCAATTCGTACGCCCCCAGCGCCAGCCCCGACAGCACCTGCACGGCCACCAGGTACCAAAACTGCGGCCACATCAGCCACAAAGCGGTTACCGGAACCATCGCCAGGCCCGCGACCTGCAGCAGGGCCCGCGCCCCACGGCGATGGGCCAGCTCCCCAAAGAGCGCCAGCCCGGCAATCTTGGCCAGGAATTCGGTCGCCAGCAGCGACACGAACTGCCAGTAAGGCATGTGCAGATGGCGTAACACAAAGGCCGTGAAATACGCCTGCGCCACGAGCATCGTGACGTTGATCCAGACCATGTACGCCAGCAACTGGCCCCGCTCGTTGCGCAGCCGCGTGAAGAATTCGCCAAACGCCACGAATCGCTCGGGCGCCACGGGCACGATCGATTCACGCTGCAGCCACAGGCAGCCTGCCGACACCAGGCGGCATATACCGGCCAACCCGAACAGCAGGGCAAACCCGGCGCAGGTCGCCCCGCGCTGCTCGGTCAGCTCCAGCACCGGCCAGGCCATCAGGATGCCGCCCAGCGTGACCAGTTGGAACAGGCGATTGCGGCGGGCGAAGTAGCGCGGGCGAATGCGCGTCGGTACGAGGCGCGTGATCCAACTGGTCCACGGCGCTGCACACGCCAGGTCCGCAGCGCAATAGAACGTGGCGATCATTAGCAGTGCCGCGGCCGAGACGTGGCCGCGTAGGGCCGCGATTACCAGGGGCAGGAAACTCAGGCCCTGCACGGTCGCGCATCCGGCCACCCAGCGGCGATGTGAACGCAGCCAGACCACCGCGTAGGGCGAGACAAGCTGCAACAGCGCCCCGGCCACCAACGGCGCGGTCACCACCAGCCCGGAAAGCTGTTCCGACAGCCCCACCGCCAGCACGAAGGCCGGCAGGTAGCGGTGCCCCAGCCCCAGCATTCCGCCGTACGCCGCGCCGTCGACTGCGCTAGCCAGCAGATCCCGCCGCAGCCCGGCCGCCCGCGCCCGCAAGCTTCGGCGCCGCGTCGTAGCGCCCTCACGCGCCGCACGGCCGCGCCTGCCGGGATCATGCCCGGCTGGGACATCGGGTTCCTGCCCGGCCAGACCGTCGGGTAAATCGCTTCTCATGCGGGTCGCCCGCCCAGACGCCTCCATGAGCCAGATGGTAAGCACGACGCATACCACGCCGCCAGCCAGGCCGCGCTCCCGGTACGAAGGCCATCTTCCCCGGGCGCCCGCGACGAACCTGCCTCCGAAGCAATATCGGTCACGCGTGCCGTCCGCGCCTGGCCTTTGCCGCGCCGCCCGCCCGCGCCTATCATGCTCCGCTCGAACAAGTAGGAGACTTAAATGCCCGTCGACACCGCTGTCATGGACAAACTCACGGCCCTCTGCAAGCGCCGCGGCTTCATTTACCAATCCAGCGAAATCTACGGCGGTATCGGCGGCTTCTGGGACTACGGGCCGCTGGGCGTCGAGCTCAAGCGCAACATCAAGAACCAGTGGTGGCATGACATGGTCACCAACCCGCCCATCGGCCCCGACGGCCGCGAGGTCGAAATGGTCGGCGTGGACTGCTCCATCATCATGAACCCGAAGGTCTGGGAAGCCAGCGGCCACGCGAGCGGGTTTGCCGACCCGATGGTGGATTGCCGTGAGTGCAAGGCGCGGTTTCGTGCGGATCAGGTGATCGTGCTAGACATCTACGCTGGCGAAGACTACCTGACCAGTGAGAGCATTGAGGCAAATTCATCGGCGGATCCATCTATCGAGGAATATCGAAGGCGAGCCGCGTTTGTTGAAGCGGTGGCCGGAGGTCCGGCAGACCCCGAACTGAAAAAAGGAGCCAAGAAGTTCCGACAGGCGCTCCGCGACACCGTCATGAGTAATCAAAACCTGATCGACGTGGTCGTGAGAGCCTCAGGCGGGGCCGTTACCCGGGATGAGGTTCCAAACGTTCTGAAATCTATCAAACTCAACCTACGTCCTCGAAAACTAGGTGACCAGGGTCCTGCGAACGCGAGAGTGGCATGCCCTCGCTGCCATGGCGTTGACTCATTAACGGAGCCGCGGGCGTTCAACCTCATGTTCCAGACCTACGTCGGTGCACTGCAGGATGAATCTGCGAAGGCCTACCTCCGCCCCGAGACCGCCCAGGGCATCTTCGCCAACTTCAAGAACGTCCTCGACACCGCGCGCGTCAAAGTGCCCTTCGGCATCGCGCAGGTCGGCAAGAGCTTCCGCAACGAGATCAATCCGCGCAACTACACCTTCCGCTCGCGCGAGTTCGAGCAGATGGAAATCGAGTTCTTCTGCCACGAAGCCGACTCGATGAAGTGGTACGAATTCTGGCGCAACGTGCGCCACTCCTGGTACACGAACCTCGGCCTGCGCAGCGACAAGCTGCGTCTGCGCGACCAGGGCCCCGAGGAGCTCGCCCACTATTCCAAAGCCTGCGCGGACATCGAGTACCTGTTCCCCTTCTCCGACGAGCCGCAGGAGCTTGAAGGCGTCGCCCACCGCGGCAACTTCGACCTGACGCAGCACGCCAAGTTCAGCGGCAAAGACCTGACCTATTTCGACGACGAAGCCTGGGAACGCGACAAGGCCAAGTTCGGCGGCGATAAGGAGGCCGAGAAGAAAGCCAAAAACGAGCCGCCGTACCGCTTCCTGCCGACGGTCATCGAGCCGTCCGCCGGCGCCGACCGCGCCGCGCTGGCCTTCCTCTGCGAAGCCTACACCGAAGACCAGGCCCCAGACGAGAAGGGCGTCATGCAGACGCGCGTCGTCATGAAGTTCCATCCCAAGCTCGCCCCAACCAAAGTGGCCGTCTTCCCGCTCGTCAACAAGGAAGGCATGCCCGACGTGGCCGCCGCGATTTACCGCGATGTCAAGAAGCACATGACCGCCTTCTACGACGAAAAGGGCGCGGTCGGCCGCCGCTACCGCCGCCAGGACGAAGTCGGTACGCCCTTCTGCGTCACGGTCGACGGCCAGACGCTGCAGGACGGCACCGTCACAATCCGCGACCGCGACACCCTCGCGCAAGTCCGCGTGAGCAAAGACCAGGTCCTACCCTGGCTGCAAGAAAAGCTAGGTGGCTGCTAAAACAGCCAGCCTGGCGATGAGCTGCTAAAACAGCTACCCGGGCGATACAGCTACCCGGGCGATGACGTGATAAGGTGATAAAGTGATAGGGTGATAAAGGGCGTCCCGCGCCGCATGCAGGGTGCCAAGTTGGGTGCCATGCCCAAGCTGTAAGCGCGGGCATGCCCACGTGAATACCTCCACGACGCACTCGCCGCTCGCTGCCTCTGTGAAGCCGCCCCGCGGGCGTTGCATTACGCCCCACGCGACTACAGCGCCCGCAGAAACGCCACAAGGTCCTTCTTTTCCTGCTCGTTGAGCTGTAGCTGCTGAACCAGGTTGAAGAACTCAACCGTGTCCTCCAGCGTCAGCGCCCGGCCGTCGTGCAGGTACGGCGGCGACTCCTTTATCCCCCGTAACGGAAACGTTTTGATCGGACCGTCCGCCGTGGCGTACCGGCCGTTGATCATTTTCGGCTCGTAAAAACGCTCGGTCCGCAGATTGTGCATGAGGCCGTCCGTGTAGTACGGCGCCGGATGACACACCGCACACTGCGCCTTGCCGAAGAACAGCGCCTGCCCGCGCATCTCGCTCTCAGTCGCCTTCTGCGGATCGAGCTTGCCATAGATATTCAGCTTCGGCGCCGGCGGGAAATCCAGCAACTCCTGAAACTCGGCCATGGCATGCACTTCGCTGCCGCGCTCGAGGAAGTTCACACCCTTCTTTTGGGCAATGACTATGTCGCCGTCAAAATAGGCCGCCCGCTGCTCAAATTCTGTAAAGTCTTCCACCGTCCGCAGTGCCCGCTGCGAACCGAACAGCCGCTGAATGTTCACGCCGCGCAGTGTCGGCGTATCAATCCGATGCCGGAACGCCTGCGGGCGAATGTCGCCCACCAGGTGCGTGGCGTTGTTCGTATGCCCGTTGGCGTGACAGTCAAAGCAGGTCACGCCGGCGTGCGGCTCGGCGCTGCGCCGGTCATTAGTGAAGTTGAACTGCTGCTGCGGGAACTGGCTCACCAGCAGCCGCAGTCCCTCGAGCTGCTTCGGATTGAGAATTCCGTTGAACAGCTCGAAGAAGTTCTTCTGCGTGACCAGTTTGCCCTGCGATACATCGCCCAGGTCCGGTCGCGTGGTCAGGAAGATGGCCGGCGGAAACTCCGCCAGAAAGTGGTCGGGAATGTCGAAGTCCAGATCAAAACGCGTCAAATCATGCAGGCCCTGCCGCTTCAATTCGTCGATCTGGAATTGCGGGAATACCATGCCGCCTGCTTCGTGGTTGGGGTGCGGCAACGGGTAAAAACCCTTCGGCCAGAGGTCTTTTTCACGGATTTCGTCCGGCGTCATTTTGGCCAGGTCGTCCCAGGTCACACCGCCATGCAGCTTCACGCGCACGCCCTGCTGGATGGGCTTGCCGCGAAACATGGTGACGTCTTTGGCCGGGTTGTCGGAAAGGTCATAGCGCTCCTGCAGCAACTGCATTTGCCGCTGCATGATTTGTGGCTTTTCCGCCTGCAGGCGCTTCATCATTGCGTCGAAGTCGATGTCCAGGTCCACCGGCATGTAGCTGCTTGTGCCGCGCTCCGCAGCGCCGGCGGCCTGCTCACCGCCGCCGGCAGCGGGCTTTACCTGCGCGAGCAGCGGAAGAGCCAGCAATGTTCCGCCCAGAAGCGTTCCGACCACCGAAAGCACGCGGGTGCGGCTTCCTCGCTTAGCGTACGTCATGTCTGCTCCTTTGCTTACAGAGGCGGCGCCGCCGCGGAATGGGACCGTTGTCTATAGGAATGTAGTAGCCATTACCAATTCGTCAACAATTGGTCTTCGGGGCTCTATTTAGAAGAGATGTGGGTTCGACTAGTCGTATTGCGACTGCACCCCTGAATGCGAGAGTTCAACTCGCAATGTTCGAGGGATCGAGGGATCAAGGGATCGAGGGATCAAGAGGTGCCGTGTCGCCGCCGACAGCAGAGCCGAGGCGTGCCGCCCCGAAATGCCGCCAAGAATCTCCCACTCGCCCAGTGGCCGCTGGGTGCCATGCCCAAGCTGTAAGCGCGGGCATGCCCTCGCTAACGGCGCCACGTGCGGGCCTGCGTTGAGTTGCTGGCGACGGCATGCCCGCTTCCACAACACGGGCTTGGGCATGGCACCCGCCGTGAATGCTGGATGCCATGCCCAAGCGCCAAGTGTCTGCTAACCTTTTTGCCTTACCGCCTTGCTGTCCGGGCGGTGAGCGTCCGCTTAAACGACCGCCGGATCAGCGCGCGGCGCCGACAGGCTCCGGCTTCGTGGTTTCCGTTTCCATCGCAGCCATCTCCGGCGCCTGCCGCTTCGACTGCCAAACGGCCCAGATGATCAGAACCAGCGAAACCAGGACGGCGCCGATCCACACGCCGTCGATGCTCTTGGGCTGGAAGGACTCCGGTAGCGTAAACGCGAATTCCTTGCCTGCTTCCAGAGCCTTCTGAGCGGCCTGTGCGGCGCCCTCGCGAACCGTCCGCACGACCCCGGCGTCATATGCGACCATCAGCGGCACGCCCAGGATCGCCACCATGTTCATGACCTTCAGCAGCGGGTTCAGCGCCGGGCCGGCCGTGTCCTTCAGCGGGTCGCCCACGGTGTCGCCCGTCACGCTGGCTTTGTGCTTCTCGCTGCCCTTGCCGGTGTTGCGCTCCAGGTCACGCGGCTCGTCTTCGACCATCTTCTTGGCGTTGTCCCAGGCGCCGCCGGCATTGGACATAAACGACGCCATGAGCTGCCCGACCACGATCGCACCGCCGAGGAAGCCGGCCAGGCCGATCGGACCCAGCAGGAAGCCGATCAAAATGGGCGTGAACACGCCTAGCAAGGCCGGACCAATCAGTTCGTGCTGAGCGGCCGCGGTGCAAATCTTGACCACGCGGCCGTAGTTCGGCTTCTTCGTGCCTTCCCAGATGGCCTTGTCGCGGAACTGCACGCGTACTTCATTGACGATCAGATACGCCGCGCGGCCGACCGCACGGATCAACATACCCGAGAAGAGCAGCGGGACCGCACCGCCAATCAACATGCCGACCAGCAGTTTCGGATTCGAAACCGTCAACAGGGCCGCCACATGGTTGAACAGCGCGATCGGCAGCGGCTTGTCCTCGCTCTGCCCGCCGGAGCCGATGACCGTGATGAACGAGGCATACAGCGACACGGCCGCAATCACGGCCGAGCCGATGGCGACGCCCTTCGTGACCGCCTTGGTCGTGTTTCCGACGGCGTCGAGGTCCATCAGGATCTGCCGCGCTTCCTTGTATTTGGCGGCGCCCATCTGCTCGGGGTCGTAGCCCATTTCGGCGATGCCGTTGGCGTTGTCGGCCACCGGGCCGAACACGTCCATCGAAATCGTGTTGCCGGTCAGCGTCAGCATGCCGATGCCGCACATGGCCACGCCGAACGCGATGAAGATCGCGTTAGTGCCGGCGTACACAAGGACCGAGAGGAAGATCGCGATGCACAGCACCAGGGCGGTCCAGACCGCGGACTCATAGCCGACCGCGAAGCCTTCGATGATGGTGGTCGCGTGGCCGGTCGCGCAGTTGCGCTTGATACCGCGAACGGGGCTGTACTCAGTCCCGGTGAAGTACTCGGTGGTGCGGTTAAGGGCGATGCACAAGAGAATGCCGATGAAGCAGGTGATCGCCGGCCGCATGTCGAGGCCTTCGATACCCCAGTTGAAGTACCACGGCAGGGTGCTGATGCTGTTCCAAGCCACGTCGGAGAGCGTTCCCGCCGCGACCATGTCAGCGTTGAACCGGAGGTAGAAGAAGCCCAGGATGATGAACCCGGTCACCGATATCAGCGAGCCGAGCACGAAGCCCTTGTTGATCGACCTCATGGCCTCGGCCACGTCGCCGCGGTCGCCGGCCCTTACGGAGTACGTCGAAATGATCGAGCCGATCACGCCGATGGCGCGGACCAGAATCGGGAAGATTACGCCTTTGTGACCGAACGAAGCCCATCCCAGAATCATGGCCGCCACGATGGTGACCTCGTACGACTCGAAAATGTCGGCGGCCATACCGGCGCAGTCGCCGACGTTGTCGCCCACGTTGTCAGCAATGGTGGCCGCGTTGCGCGGGTCGTCCTCGGGAATGTCTTTTTCGACCTTACCGACCAGGTCGGCGCCGACGTCAGCGGCCTTGGTGTAGATGCCGCCGCCGACACGCATGAACAAGGCCAGCAGGGTGCCGCCGAAGCCGAAGCCCAGCAGGGCCTCGTAGGCCCGCTCGCCGTAGACCATAAAGATCAGCGTTCCACCGAGCAGCCCGAGGCCGTCGGTGAGCATGCCGGTAATGGTCCCCGTGCGGTAGCCGAGCATGAGGGCCCGGCCGAAGCCCACCGGAGCGGCCGCGGCCACGCGCAGGTTGCCGGTCGTGGCCAGGCGCATTCCCACAAACCCAACCGTGGCGGAGAAGAGAGCGCCCATGAAGAATGCTCCGGCCCGTCCGAAAGCAAAGGGGCTCATCCAGTCGTGGTCTTGGACAGCTTTGGTTAGGTACAACAGGCCGATCAGAATGAGAATCATGACGGCGACCGTGCTGAGCTGCCGCTTCAAGTAGGCGTTGGCGCCTTCGCGTACGGCGTCAGCGATGTCCTGCATGCGTTTGGTGCCGGTGTCCGCGCGGCGGACGAAATTGACCAGGCTATAGGCGTACACGAGCGCGCCGATCGCAACGACCAGGGCCCCGACCAGCGCGATTTTTTCGCCCAGCGCGAAGTCGGGGTTGCGCATTACCTCCCACCATTGGAAGTGGTGCTCCCCCGCATGCGCGGCTGTTTCGGCGGCCGGCGGGGCCTGAGCCAGCAGGCCCTGCGGCGTGCCGTAAATGCTGGCGTGGGCGTAGAGGCCCATGAAGAGTAAGGCGAAAAAAGCCAGGAAAGTCTTGGGATATCTTCGAAAGCACGATGCAATAAGCGAACGACTACGTCTCACGATGAGCTCCCGCCAAGAAACCTAAAACTTTAGTGCCGAGTCTCGGGCGACGGCCCGAAACAGGTGAGCATTGCGCCTTGATGCGCGAACCGCAGGACGCCATGCTCCGAGATTACGGAGCCGCCACTATAGGGCTTCCGTACAGGGCTTCAAGGGTCCGCTGGGGGCAAATCCGGGAGCGGGTGGGCGGCTGCGCGGGGGGGGTACGGCTGGGTTGCGCTCACCCTGAAGCCCGGCCGCGCCGCCCAGCGCCCCCGCTCGAAAGGCGGGGCCCGCCGGCCGGAGCGCCGGCAACGGCAGCCGCGCCGCGCTCACTCTTCCCGCTTCGGGCTGATTCACCTACAATCTGAGATCTGGACGACCTACAACGCGGAGGCATTATGAGCGGACATTCTCATTGGGCACGGATCAAGCACGCCAAGGCGGTCACCGATTCCCGCCGTGGCCGGCTGTGGAGCAAGCTGTCGAGGGCAATAATCGTGGCCGCGCGGCATGGGGGCGGCGATCCCGCCATGAACCTGACGCTGCGCTATGCGATAGACGCCGCACGCGATGCAAATATGCCCAAGGACACGATCGAACGAGCCATCAAAAAGGGCACCGGCGCGGGCGGCGAGGCCGATTACGTCGAACTGGTTTTCGAAGGCTACGGCCCGGGCGGCACCGCCATCCTGTGTACCGCGCTGACCGACAACCGCAATCGCACCGCACCCGAGGTGAAGAAAATCTTCGAGGGCCGCGGAGGGAAGCTCGGAACGGCCGGCTCGGTGTCGCGCATGTTCAACCAGCGTGGGGTCTTCACGATCGCGGCGACCGCGGCCGACGAGGACACGCTCACCAACATCGCCTTGGAAACGGGGGCTGATGACGTGCAGGCGGTCGGGGATGAGGCCTTCGAGCTGACCTGTGATCCCGCCGTTTTCGGCGAGGTTCGCAAGGCGCTCGATAACGCCAACATCAAGCCCGAAAGCGCCGCCATTTCGATGGTTCCGATCACGACCGTCATGCTTTCCGGCGATCAAGTCGAAAAGATGATGAACCTCATTGAGGCGCTCGAAGAACACGACGACGTGCAGAACGTCTACACGAACTTCGAGATCTCCGACGACGACGCCAAACGCCTGGCAGAGGCTTAGCGCGCGCGGTCGCTGCCCGATCAACGCCGATTAGCCCGTGGGACTTCGGTTCAGCACGCGGTGAAAATGTCGGCGACTCTTGCCCGACTTACCCTCGCCAGGGTGATACTACGTTCGCTTGCAGCAATTCTGCCGGCAGCGGCGCCCGCCGCTGGTGCCGAAATTCCCTGACGGTAGCGCCAAAGCTCGCCAACTGCGGAGCTTCGCAGCACGGCCATTCGGCCGGCCGCCGATGCCTGCGCCGAGCCCCCTGCCCTCAACGCAAAAGGCGCCGGCCAGTTGTAAACTTTTGGCGTTGCCGTCAAAATGGCCTCGACATTCTGGCAGACTCGAGGAAGGAGCAATCATGCCGCGATGGAGCGCACACGTCCTGTTGGGGTTCTTGTTTGGCGCCCTGTTCTCATGCAACGAACCGACCGCGAACCTGGAGCCTTTTAAAGCGCCGGTGGGCAAGGACTACAGCCGGCCTCTGCCGCCTGGCGCTCTAGCGCTGCGCAAAATCGGGCCCGAGCAATACCCGGATTTCTCGAAAGGCTATCACAATCTCGCCGGCCTCGAGCAGGCCATTCAGCACAGCCTCAACTATCTGAGCAAGCCGTCCAGCCAGAAGTACTTCCCCTACGGTGACATCAGCCACGCCCGCGCGGTTGCTTCGCTCAATCACTTCCTGCAGGTTCTGCACTCGGTGCGTTCCGGGGCGGAGCTCGATGCCGCCATTCGTCGCGACTTTGACGTTTACCAGTCCGTTGGCTGCGACGACCAAGGCACCGTCTATTACACCGGCTACTACACGCCCATCTTCGAAGGGCGACGCCAACCGGACGCTCGATTTCGCTATCCGCTCTACGGCCTGCCGCCGGATCTGGTCAAGGGTGACGAGGGCGTCACGCTGGGCCGGAGGACGCCGGACGGGCGCATTGTTCCCTACTACACGCGGCGGCAGATCACGGAAGGCGGCCTGCTGGATGGGACGGAAGTGGCATGGCTGAAAGATCCGTTTGAAGCGTACGTCGTGACTGTGCAAGGGTCGGCGAAGCTGCGCCTGGCCGACGGGAGCCTTTACGAACTGGGGTACGCGGGTAACAACGGACACGAGTACACGCCGATCGCGCTGCAAATGGTTAATGACGGAGTTATAGGACGCAACGAATTATCGCTCCAAACTATGCTCCGATATTTCTCCGCCAATCCCGACAAGGTGAATTACTACTGCCTCCAGAATGACCGGTTTGTCTTCTTCAAAGAACTGCCCGGCGGGCCCTTTGGCAGTCTGAACGTCCCGGTTACGCCATATCGGAGTATTGCGACCGATAAAGAGGTATTCCCGCGCGCCTGCTTGGCGTTCTTAAACACAACGCTGCCAACGACTTATGGCGGCTCCCTGCAGATTGGACCGTACTCAGGATTTGCTCTGGATCAGGATACCGGTGGGGCCATTCGCGCTGCCGGACGTTGCGATGTATACATGGGTATCGGACCACAGGCCGAAGCGACCGCCGGCCGCACTGGAGCTGAAGGCGCTCTGTACTACATATTCGTCAAAGACGGGTCCGGCACGTTGTAGCAATAATTCAGTTGACGCCGGCGAGCCGACGATGCATAATAATGAGCGACGGAGTCATCCATAAGCTCTTGTCCGGAATGGTGAAGGAGAGCTGACCTAAAATATCATAAACAGCGTTCGGAAAGCCGCCCGTTTACTGATTATCCAAGTTCCAAAATCATCTATCCATACCTGGGTTATTGCGGCTGGAAGGACCTGTGGGGCGAAGCTGCGCCCCGAGGTGCCCCATGCAATCGCTCCAGGCCCCCGCCCTCGCGGAGCTTGCCGTTCAGTTGACTCGCGGTCCGAGGCGTCTACGCCTACGGCAACTCCTCAACATTGAATTCCTCCTCTCAGTTATCGACCCTGGGAAGGCATACCCAGCAGATTTCATCTGCCATTGCCTTACCGGGTATCGGCGCGTCCCGCCCGATGGGACCGCTGACGAGAGGCTCATCGAAGCTGACGTCCTAATAGCAGATTTGGTAGCTCTCGCTGAACGGCTCAGCGAGGACGCCAACATCGCGGCCGAGGATTGGCCGACCGCGGTCTACTCGATTGCCGAGCTGGCTGAACGTTTCGACGTCAGCACCAAGACGATCTTCCGTTGGCGCCGCCGCGGGTTGGTCGGCTGGAAGTTCCGCTACGCCGATCGGCGTATGCGGGTGGTCTTCCCGGATGCTTGCGTGCGGCGGTTCGTCGCGCAGCATGCCGAAATCGTCAGCCGCGGCAGCAGCTTTTCGCAACTGACGCGCGCCGAACGCGACAGCATCGTCGAACGCGCCAGGGCCCTCGCCGGCCAGGGCCAGAGCACGGTCAATTCCGTGGCTCGCGCCTTGGCGGCCGAAACGGGCCGGGCCGTCGAGACGATCCGGCTGATCCTCAAAGCCCACGACGAGAGCCACCCGGGAGCGGGCATCTTCAACCGCTCACGGCTGGACGTGGCGGCGGACGATCAACGCCTGCGCATTTGGGAAGCCCACCAGGATGGCGTTTCGGTGGCCGTGCTGGCGGAGCGGTTCAATCAGCCGCCATCAGCGATCTACCAAACGATTACGCAGATGCGGGCGCGGGATATGAAGTCCCGCAAGATCGAGTACATCGCCAGCCCGGCGTTCGAGGAGCCGGGGATCGATGAACTCATCGCCAACGATCCGGACGTGCAGGCACCGTATCGCCCCGACACCGGCGGGCCGCGGCGCATCCCGGCCGACCTGCCGCCGTATTTGCAGCAGCTTTTCCGTATCCCGCTGCTCACCACTGCGGGCGAGGCGGCCCTGTTCCGGAAGATGAACTACTTGAAGTTCCGGGCCGACCGGTTGCGTCAGCAACTCGACCCGGATGAGGCCACGGCCAGCGACTTGGACGCGATTGACGCGCTGCTCGACGAGGCCAACGCCATCAAGAACCAGATCACGCAGGCCAACCTGCGCCTGGTCGTGAGCATCGCCAAGCGCCACCTTGGGCCGGCGCTGGACTTCTTCGAGATCATCAGCGACGGGAACGTCTCGCTGATGCGGGCCGTCGACAAGTTCGACTACACGCGCGGCTTCAAGTTCAGCACTTACGCCTCGTGGGCCATCATCCGCAACTACGCCCGCTTGATACCGGAGCAGCGCTGCCAGCGCGACCGTTACCAGACCGGGCGCGAAGAGCTGCTCGAAATCACGGCCGAGCGCGGCGCGGACGAGCAGGATGACGAGCAGAATGCCCTGGTCCGCGGCGTCGTGGAACGCATGCTGGCCTCGCTGGATTTGCGCGAGCGCCGCATCTTGCGGCAGCGGTTCGGGCTGGACGAACAGCAAACGCCGCAGACGCTCGAGCAGATCGGCCGGCACTTTGGCGTGTCCAAGGAACGCATTCGCCAACTGGAGACGCGCGCTATCCGCAGGCTGCGCACGGACTTTGCGTTAGACGTGCAGCGCCTGCTCGGTAGCTGAAGCCTCGCAGCGGGGGCCAGTGCCGGCGGCCCCCGCTTGCGGTTTCACTCAGTCGCCCCGTCGGCACTGGATCGCCAGCGCCGCCCCCCGCGCATTTCTGACGATGCCGGCGGCTCTGTCCTCGCCCGGAGGGCGCACGAGCGGTAGCCAGGGGCTTCAGCCCCTGGAAAACCGAAACCTCACCCCTTCCTCCCGCCCGGCAGGGCGGGCGAACCCTTCATACCCGCCAGCTTTTCTTCCTACACCCCATCGCGACGCCAGGCCGACCGCGCCCGGCACGCCCGATTACGCCGCTCAGCAACTACCCGCCATCCGTGCGTCTTTTGCCGCTTCGTTGACCTTCAGGCATTGAGTCGTGATACCTTTCCCTGACATCAGCAGCGCGATCGTTCCGCGAGAGTACGCTGGAGATCGAGGCCGAGACATCGCCATAATCCGCCTCTAACGCGCACGCAGGGCACCGCCCGCTGGTGGCGTCAGCGAACCTGCCATCATACGCATCACCGCAGTAACGACACGTCGCGCTTTGATCGCACTCCGATTCTTGCTCCGCCATGTTCTTGAGGAATTGAACCAATTCCTCGGCGCTTCCGAACGTCTCCTCCCGGAGCAGACTGGCCAAAACAAGTATCCCCATGGCCGGATTGCCCAAGCGCTGCCCAAACATGCTCATGTCATCCAGGACTATCGGGTCTATGAAGATGCGTCGTTTTCGCACCGGCCGCTCACCGTCAGTGAGAGCAGATTCGACCCGGGTAGGAAGATCGCGGAAGATCACCTTGACTTCCTCAAACATTTTTGCAATCGCGGTGTTATCCGCCTCAGCATGCTGCTCTTTTTGATCCTGTTGTCCGCGTTTCGACAGCAGCTCAGTAGCCTTATCCTTAAATATTTGCACCTGCATAAGAAAGGCATCGTGATCTGGCTCCGAGCCGGGGATGCGCTGGACAAGCTGCATGACGAGCTTGGTCAGGGATTCCGGATCGTCGTCGCAGTTCTGAAACTGGGCGAAGGGACCGGTGCTGGCTTTGCTCAGTGGAATTCCAAGGGCGACGCCGTAGACCGGTGTATCCAACCTGCCTTTCGCTACGCCGGCCTCATACAGAAGCCAAGGTCTCTCTAGGCTGCGCGGCGTCAGCAGACAGACTACGTCTGATGCTTTGTCGAGTTGTCTCTTTCGCCGCCATTGCCGCGCATACACCCACAATCCGCGCACTCCGGCTCAAGGCTGATAGTGAGCCCTGAACAGGCTTTCTAGAATATCCAGCACGAACCGCGCCCACGCGCAGAAAGGGCCCGCTATGCAGCATTCGAAACGTCCCCACTGCTCACCTGTCACCTATCAACTGTCTCCCCGCTGCGAACAAAAGCGAACTTTTACAGGACCAGGCATGCACCGGTCTCGGCCGCCCCTTATCACTCTATCACCTTATCACCCTATCACCCTCGCGGCGTCACCTGCTCGCCTCTCACCTATCTCCTCTCTCCGCGCAGCGGCGCGGCGCCTCAGGTTATCAAAATTGGGTGCACATAAACCACGCGCATCTGATTACCTGCCCCCAGGACCCGATCCTGGCGAGCTTTTTATCAGACCGCTTGAGCACCTGAGGCAGCCGCTCCGCCTGAGCCGAACGAATGTTGCGCTCGACTGTCTCATCCGGCGCTAGGAATAACGCTGGACGAATTCGCGTTGCTGCAATTGCGCCAGCACGGATAAGATTATGCTTACCAACGCACGAACCGTGTCCGTTAAGCGAACCGCACTGGGCCGTCGGGCGGCCGGCGGTCGGTGCGGCAAACGCGGAGCCTGGAGGATCGTGGGAAAGCGGTGCCCTCGACAGTCCTTTTCGACAGTCCTTCTCGACAGTCCTCAATCTCCATCGGAATTGGGCCGTATTCCCAAACATAGGAGGCGGTTTATGTTCTCGAAGGCCCTCTCGGCTGTAGCGGCGACGCTCTTTCTCGTACCGCAGATCGCGAACGGGCAAAGTGCCCCGCTAAGTGATGGCGTCTACACGCGGCCCGAGAGCGCGGCCGTGGCGCCCGTCGAAATTCCCGAAGCGCGGCTTCTGGCCGGCGTGCGAGCCTATCCGCCGGGCGTGCTGCCGGCGCTGTTCACCGTGTCGCAGCAGCCCGCCGTCATACAGCAGTTGGCCGAGGACCCGCAGAAGCTGATGAACCCCCAGGCGATCAGCCCGCCGGTCTCGGCGGAGTTGCAGAACGCGATCCGGCAGCTTCAGCAGGTCCCCGAGGCGGTGGCGCTGGCAGCCGCCTACCCGGACGAAATCGAGATATTGCGGCAGCTCTACGAGCGCGCCCCGCAGCAGACGGAACAACGGCTGGCAGACCTGCGTGCGCGCTACGACGCGGCGCGCGTGCAGGCTGGCCGCGCTTGGCAGGAACTTCTTTATGAAAACCCCGGGGCCCTCGATGCCTATCGCGCGCTCGTGACGCAGTTCACGCGCGACCAATTGAAACAATATGGCGACTTTCCTTACGTCGAAGTCAAACAGACACGGTACTACTACGCCGCGCCGCCGAACGAACTGATCATGGCCTATGCCGAGGATCGCAAGCCCGGCGCGCCGCTCGACGCCATCCTGCAGATTTGGTGGAACCGGTACGGACCGGACCAGGTGGACGACCTCGTCTTTTCGCAGAGCGACCTGGCTGTCGGCGGTTCGTCCGTGGCCGCCATGTCACCGGAGCGGCGGGCCGAGATGTGGCAACCGGCCAGAGACCGCACGGGCTCGGGAAACGCACTGCTGCCAATCATCATGCAACCGTTGCCCGATCAGCCGGCCGACGCGCAAGCCGCATTCGCCATCGTGGAGAACGCCCGGCTGTGGTCCGGGCCGCAGAACGATCGGCTGACACAACAGCCGCCGGTCGCGTCCCCTTCGCCGGACATGCCAGGACCGAACGCGGCGCC
>ERZ795052.810-NODE-810-length-45579-cov-8.820205_pt1 | contig 45579 bp, 34 predicted proteins | sample MGYA00375136_ERZ795052 | MGnify/ENA primary metagenome ERZ795052 (study PRJEB30181, sample SAMN05720156) | activated sludge metagenome | isolation source: Anaerobic digester | place: Japan | collected 2015-05-26 ... | reverse complement strand
TTTAATGGCTTAAAATTAGATTTAAGCCAGCCAAATATTCCTTTGGCAGCTCTAACCGCTTTGGCGCAATTTTGGCAAGTAAAAACAGCTACTCCTCCCCCACCGCCAAGTGATAATAGCGATGGAAAAGAAAACACAATGGCCGAGGTTTCAGTGATGATGCAAAAGCAAATGATATTTTTTATGCCCATTTTGACATTTATAATTCTTTTCCGAGCGCCCTCAGCATTAGGATTATATTGGATTTTAACTACTTTAATATCTGTGTTTGAACAGAAAGTATTATTAAATAAACAAAAAATAAAATGATAACATCAGATGAAAAAAAATTAATAGAAGATATAATTTTGGAATTTTTCAATAAAGCTGGCTACTCAGTATTTATAAAGAGTTTTGAATGCCTTAATAATGAAAAAGAGATTTTGTCTATTGATTTGGGAACTGAAGAGGCGCAAATATTAATTGGAAAACAAGGAAGCGTTTTAGCCGATATACAGTTGCTTTTAAGAAAAATTATTAATAAAGAATTAAAGAAAGAAATTTATTTGAATTTAGATATAGATAATTATAAAAAAAACAAAGAAGAATATTTACGCGATTTAGCGGAAAGCGTGGCCGATGAAGTAGTCATAACGAGACAATCTAAAGAGATAGCTTTATCATCTTCTTTTGATAGAAGAATAATTCATTTAGAATTAACAAAAAGAGAGGATGTGATTGCGGAAAGCCGAGGAGAAGGAGAACATAGGAAAATAGTGATAAAACCAAAATAAATATTAATCCGGCCTTGGGGCCGGATTTTAATTTATATATTTTTATTAAAAATTAAAGGAAATATTTATTAAATTAATCCGCTTGTTTGTTCTTCGGCCTCCATTCTTGCTTTGGCCTCTCTAATTTTAGTAATTTCTTCTGGGTTAGTGGTAATAATTTGATTTTCAGTATAAGAAGCGCGGATAGCAATAGCTACATGTTTTTGGCCAGCAAAAAATATACCCTCCCCTACTGGAGTTTCTAAAAGTAAATATTTTTCTTGGTCAGTTAAATTAAAAACTTCTTGGACCAAATCAATTGTAGCCGGGCTTTGTTTCATTAAAAGTTGAAGCGAAGAGTTAGTGATAATAGGCTTTCCATATTCTGAATTCATAAAATCAGAGACATCTTGAGTAATAGTGCTTACCCCGAGCCAATATTTTCGGCCTCTTTTGCAAATACCATATAAAAAAGAGGCGCTGTCTGGGTCTTTCATCATCCACCAAGCTTCATCTACTACCAAAATTCTTTTTTTCAAACTTGCTCTTAAAGTATTCCAAATATAACGCATCACAATAAACATTGCGATTGGCCTAAGTTCGTCTTCCATATCGCGAATTCCAAAAACAACCAATTCTTTGTCCATATTAACATTAGAAGGCGCGTTGAAAAAAGAAGAATAACTTCCTTGGGTGAATTTTCTTAATCGTTCAGTTAAAAACTCAGCATTTTCCATTGTTTCTAAAACTGATTCTAAATCGGAAAGCAAAGGAACATTGTTTTTCCATTTTTTAGGGTCTGAATCAACAGTAATATCTTTAGCGGCATAAGTGGCTGTAATTGCTTGGTCCATAATAGCGTCTTCTTCGGGGGTCATTCCATTAAGCATAATTCTCATTAGGCCGACCAAATTAATTACATTGCTTCTTAAAACATCTTCTGGGGTTTCATCTTCCCCTACTTCTGGCAGATCAAAAGGATTAATATGGCTGTCTGAGCTAAGCGAAATTTTGAAGAATGAGCCGCCAACTGATTCTGCTAAACTTTGGTATTCATTTTCAGGATCAATAATAATACACTCTGTGCCTATCATTAAAGAGCGCAAAATTTCTAATTTAACTGCGTAAGATTTTCCCGCTCCAGCTTTAGCAAAAATTACCATATTAGCATTTTCTAAACTAAATCGGTCAAATAATACCAAAGAACTATTGTGCTTATTGATGCCATACAAAATACCTTCATTGTCGCTTAAATCAAAAGAAATAAATGGGAAAAGACTAGATAGCGGCGAAGTATTTAAAGTATTGTGAATTTGGAGTAAATCATTGCAATATGGAAAACAAGAAAGCAGGCCCTCTTTCTGCTGGAATAAAGACGGTTTAATATATATTAAACGCGACTCTAACATTGAACGTAAAGTTGTTTCTACAAATTCAATGTCTTTTTTATCATCTACATAAATTGTTATATACAGGCCGAACTTAAACATTTTTTCTTGAGCGGTTTGGAGACTGTCGCGCAAATCTTCTAAATCCTGGAAAGCAGTTTCTAAGGCCGGGTCACGGACCAATCCTTTCTCTTGCCTTTCAATTATTTCTGATTGGACTTCGGTAACACTCTTTTTTAGTTGTTTTAATATCTGCTCTGTGGGGATAGGATGAAAATAAAAAGATAAATCAAAAGGAATGTCCATATTAATAATTGGAGCAAGCCAGCCCATTGTAAGATAGCGAGGATAAGAAAAAACGAAATAAGTTTTTGAGTATTTTTCTTCTAAGTGGACATAATTTTGCGCCACCTCAATAGAAGGAGGCGCAACAATATCTCTAAAATCAGTAAGTTCTGTTTCAAACAACTTTTTTTCTTTCTTATCCTTAGAAGGTTCGTTTTTGTTTTTATTAAATAATGCCATAATTTTAATTAAGTAATTATTTCAGGAGGCAGTTCGGGGTAATAACCCATTTCCGCTTGTTTGGGGTGATGGAGAGACCATAATAATTCTAAAATTTCTTCTGATCCCATCATAGTTGTATTAAGTCCGCACCGTCGTAATCCCAAAGCCACATATTGGATTCGTTGGGATAATTGATATTTGCCTTTTAGAAAATTTTCTTCTGTAAGCGATTGAGTTTGTTTTTTGTTTTGTTCTGGTATTGCGCCTGTAAGTTCTATTAAAGGATAATACGGGACAATAATATAAAAACTTTTATTCATAATAGAACCGCTTGCCACAAGTTCCTCTATGTATTGGCGGTAATCTGCAGTTTGGATTTTTAAGAGTTCATTTTTTTGATTAACTTCTAATTCTTTTAACATATCAATATAACCAGTGATATTGATTTTTCTTGAGTTTACTAAAATTTGGCAGGTAAAATCTAATGAATTTAAAAAATTTTGAAAGTTAAAAATAATAGCGCTTTGTTCTTCTTCTGATTTCAAAGCAAAGTTTATTGAAGAAACAAAAAGAATGCCCCTTAAGGATTGGTCTGACATTATCATTATTCCTTCCCGAATTTGTTTGATGGGAATAAATTGTTGTGAAGGGGTTGCCATAATTATTTTTCAAAATTTATTTTTTTATTAAGAGATTTTATTTTTTTTGGGTGATTAATTTTAGGAGTTTGTCCTATTTCGTCATTTGGTTTTTTATTTGCATTTGTCGTTTTCCCAGTTTGTTTAAGAGAAGATAGGAATACCGGGAATTCTTTTCTTTTCCAAATATATAATTTAGAGTTAATGGCATAACGGGAAAAGTTTTTGCCAACCGCGGGAAGACCCTGCCCTTCCACTTTTATGAAAGCCAAAGCTAAGCTGGCGCCAACAATTAATCCACAAACTAAAATATAAAGAAACATATTTTGGCCTATATAATATTTTAAGAAATAACAAATTATTATAGCGCTGCCAACATAAATAGCCTGGCTTAATGTAAGGGGGCCTAAAATTTTAGGGTCGTGTTCAATAAATTGAGGAACTCGAAAATCCATAATACATTAAATAATTTTATTAAATTGGAATTTCTCGGTAAGGGTCAAACTGGCCAGTTTGTTTTGGAGACGGGGTGGTTTTTTGAGGCGAGTTATAAAATCTTTGAGGAGAAGGTCGGGAATTTGAGCTTGGTAAAGGAATGTTATCTAATTTGGTAGGCATATTGGGAGATATATTAGGATTAGAGTTAGCGAGGCTTTCAGTTGATTCGTAAGAAGGAAGTATTTCTGACAAATCATCAGATGTTGAATTTTTTATTGGCGGGATATTTGGTTTTGTTGATTGGTCTGTTTTAATTTGAAAATCATTATTGTTTGAATTTGGAAAAGCATTTTTTCGCGAGGCAGTATCTTCTATTGCGGTTTTTGTTGCAATCGGCTCTTGAAACAAAGGCCTAATTTTTGGGAACTGGATATTGCTAATTGTATTTTCTTCATTTAGTTTTTCTTGTTGATATTCTTGCGGGAATGACGAGGTATCATCTTTTTCAAAAAATTCTAAATCAGTTTGGGTTTGAGTATTCGGCTCGTTGGTTGAAGTTGTGTTTTGGACCGCAGGAGTATTTCCAAATTTTTGTTTAGCCAAACGAGACAAAGGCAATCTTAGTTTTTTAAAAATAGTTGAATCAATAGCTTGGTAAATTTTATTAGCTAAACCTTCATCAATATTTAATTCTAATTCTAATGTAACGCCAAAGTCTTTCATTGGCAATAATCCCATTAAAACTCGGCCAGTATATTTAGCGACCAAAGAAGCTTGTTCTTCATTTAATCCTAATTGACTGCAAATATTGTAAATTATCTGATTATTGTTTTCATCAAAAATAGCTTCTTTCAATTCTTCGGGCAGAGTTTTATAAACATTCCAAAAAAATTCTTTTGTATACTCTTGCATATTAAATCATTTTAGCACAACTCCCCTATTTACGACAAGTATTTTGGTGGATATTTATTAATAAGTAAAGCCAACAAAAGACATTAAAGATATTTATTTTTTATATTTTTAATTAAAAAATTATTTTTAACTATAATGTTAAATAATATTTTTAAGAGCAAAAAGCTTGACAAACTGATTAAAATAGGTTATTATTAAAAATAATCTCTTTAAGATTAAGTTGGCATTTCAGCTTTAATATTAAAGAGAAAGCAATTTTACAATTTAATTTACAGTACTAATTATGGTGATTGAAATGAAAAGCAAGAGTGTTGAATGTATTGTATCGCGCGCAGAACAAAAATCAGAACAACGGAAAGAGGTGTAAGTAAATGGACGGAAAGGAAGAAGCCTTAAGAGAAAGAAAAGCAGCTCAAACATCAGCCGGACTAAAAGGCCTAATAATTTTGTTCATTCTTAACATAGCGGGATATTTTGTTTTTAGCCTTCTTTTAGGAGCTATACTTGGCGCGATAACAGAAATAATATTTTTGTTAATAACTTTATTCTTGGTTTTATATTTTATTTGGGGAAAAGAAGATATCCTTGTCACTTTTATTGATGAAGGTTATTGTAAGATTATTCAAGTAGGTGGCAAATTTTATAAAATATTAATGAACTATAAGGGAAAAGCCTTTGATCAAGAATGGAATATTGTTTCAGAGGATGACCCTAAAGCAAAATATAAGGATAAAAGCTTTTTAGGACTTCACTTAATTTGGCCATTGTTTTTTGGCCAAGTTTATACGCACTATCTACAATGGAAAAAATATGACCCTAATAAAGGAATCGTGGTAAGCCGGGCAGAATTATTAAAGCAAACGAGCGTTATGCCGTACCCATATTACATTGAGAGTAAGGGAGCAGAGGATAAAAACAGAGCTCCTTTAAATTTATCTACTGTCGCAACCATAAAAGTGGTCAATCCATATAAGGCATTATTTAATGTAACGACCGAATGGATTTATATTGTAACGCCTCGTATCCAAAGCTTTTTTGTGGGGTACATTAAACAATATGCTTTCCAGGATTTGATTAAGCAAAAAGAGGCGCTAGGCAAAGAAATTTTTAGCGCGATGGCGCAAGAAGGATTTTTTGAGGAAATATCCAAATATGGCATTGAAATTGTCTCCATTGATGTGATTGATATCACAGGCGGAGATAAAGAAATTGAGGCGGCTATTAAGGCCAATGCGCTGGCTCAGCTTCAAAAAGAAGCGACAATTACGAGCGCGTCCGCGCAAGCTGAAAAAATAAAAATAATCGCAGACGCTGAAGCTCATCGGAGAGCTACCGCGGCGCAGACCTTTATGGATATGCTGTCAGCCCGGACTGGACTTTCGCCCCAAGAAATTGCGGCCGAGCAAGAAGCTGATCCCGTTGCCTTCGAAAGCAAGTATGGAGACATTATTAAACAATGCAATGATACTGTCACACAGATGATATCAGCAGACGCCGGCGCATTGATTCATATTTTATCAGCTGGCGGCGCTGGCGGCGGGAGCGGTTCGTCCAATAGTGGCGGTAGTAATATCAATACAGACCTTATTGCCACTGTTATAGCTCTTTTGAAAGCTATGAATATGCCCGTTAACAATATTAACAACAATAAAACCGCTGCAGAAAGAGAAGAATCAAATTTAGGACAGCAAAAACAAAAGAATGATAATACCACAAAAAAATCTAAAAAAAATATAAGGGTGAATAATCCTAGGTCTGTCTTCCATGGAAAGACCATGGAAGAAATGGATTTTATTTTTGGAAGGGACAAAAGCAACGACAACGAGGAAGAAGAAACAGAAGAAATAAAAGAAACAGAAGAACCTCTAACCGAAGAGGAATTAGAGGTTCTTCAAAAAGCAGGGCTTAGAGATTAAGATATTTCTAAGCCATTTTTTTATTTATAGCAAATCTTGATTAAGCCCCTTAAAGAATGGTTTTTCTTCGGGCAGAGAAGGCTCTTCCTCTTGTTCAAATAAAACATTTAAAAAATTTTCAAATTCAGAATCAGAAAGAGCGGTTTTGTTTTCTTCTTGAATTATATCTTCGTTCATTTCTTTTAAGACAAGCGGATTAGCGATTATATCTTTTGCAATTTGGATAGCTGTTTCTTGGGGAATATTCAATTCATTTTGGAGATATAAAGGCAATTCTTCAGAAGCGATTGCTTTATTAATTAAAGCAGTTAAAATATTTTGCAAAGCTAAAGTTGGCGGAAGTGGCTGAAAATTATTAAAAGCTAATTTTAAAGCGGCTCTGTCAAAAAAATAATTTTCAGGCGGCTGGAGAGTATTCAAAGAAGATTGAAGGTCAGCGTTTAGAAAACTATCCTCCAGATGATATTTATAAACCAAACTTTCTATAAAATTAAACCATAAATCTGGCGAAGGTTTTTTGTTTATTTTCATATTTTTATTAATTATAGTTTTATTATTAATTTTTATTTAATTCTCGGTCGGCGTATGCTCTGGGGGATATTGGCCAAATGAAGGGCGATTCCAAAATTTAGATTCTTCAGAAATTCCTGTATAATATTCTAATAGAGCTATTTTGTTGGCATAATCCTGCAATTCCTTTCTAGCCGCGTTAATAGCATATTTATCTTTGCCTTCTTCTTCTAGTAATCGTGCTTTTTTTTCTAGTTCATTTGCTTTATCTATAAATTGCTGCAGATTAGCTAAATAACGTTCTTTTAAGCGTTTTTTTCGAATATCGCTCATATTTTCTAGGTTAGTTTTCATTTCGGGAATTGTCGCCCTTCTTAATCCTTGTAGCCGAGCGTAGCTTTCTGTTTGTTTCCATTCTTTGCTTTTTGGCACAACCCTGCCAATAACCGGTGCGGCTCTTAACTTATCAGGCAACTCTTTAGCGCTCTTTTTAGTTTTTTCCCAATTTTTACGACCTTCTTCCCTATTTTCAAAACTTAAAGGACTTTTACCTTTTAAGACAGCGCCTGCGGTTCCAGCAGCTCCTCCTTTTATTTTAGAACCTACACTAGAGCCAGCGGTTTTTACGGATTGGATTTTTTTAGAGATAAAACCGGGTTCTTTTTCTACTGGTGGCTGAAGACCTCCCTGGGCTCTTTTTTCAGTAATTCCTGTATAATATTTTAACATAGCTAATTTTTTAGAATAAGCTTCTAATTCTTTTTGCGCTAGCTTTGTTGTTTCTGGGTCTCCAAGGCTTTTCGCCTCTGCTAATTTATTTTTATATTCTTGCAGTTTGGCTTCATATCGCGTTTCATTAGCCAAGAAACGTTCTTGCAAGTGTCTTTTTTGAACATCGCTCATTCCTTCTAAATTCTTTTTAAGCTCAGAAGCGCTCGCTTTATTTAATCCTTTTACTCGGCCGTAGCTTTCTGTTTGTTTCCATTCTTTGCTTTTGGGCATAACCCCACCAATAACCGGTGTTTTTCTTAAAGTATCGCCAGTTTCCTTTTTGAATTTTTTCCAATTTTTACGACCTTCTTCCCTATTTTCATAATCCAAAGGATTTTTGCCTTTTAAGATAGCGCCTCCTGTGCCTATGGCTCCTTCTTTTACCCAAGTTCCCCCTGCTTTAGCTCGGCCAGCTACATAACCAGTGGCAGCTCCAATAGCCGCTCCTCCTGTCGCTGCCCATGTTTTACCAGCTATGCTTTTGAGTTTGGAGCCAGCTGCGCCGCCAGAATCCAAAGACATAAATAGCCCATTTACTAAAACTAAGAAAGGCACTAAATACATTATAATTGGACCTAGTCCAACCATAGTATCTCCGCTAGGAGTAGAGAAAAAATTAGTATCAGCGGACATAGCTTGCATTAGTATATTAGAAAGCCAGATTGAAAATGAGGCCGGGATTCCTACAAAACACCATTGTAAAAATTGGTTCCACCATTCATCCCAACTCATCATACCCGGGAGAATATGCCGAGTAAAATTTCTCACTTCGTCGGGCATTACTTTTTCAGCAAAAGCAATTGGGGAAACAATAATTAATATCCAAAGCATTACAATGCGAGCTAAAAATAAAAGCGCGAATATAAAATATACGGCTGCCGCAAAAATACAGAAAAGACACAAAACTATTAAGGTTGGCAAATCAGCCACTGATAATCCTGACATCTTTGAATTAATAAGGTCTACAAAATTTAAAGCCACTCCGCCTTTTAAGAAAAGATTCATTAACATTTGGGCTAGGTCAATTACTAAACCAGCAATTACAGGCGTGAAGTTAATAAGAGCAGCAATTAAAATAAAGTTAACTAATGTTTTTTTGGCGCGGGTTTCTTGATAGCCCATAATAATGCTTAGAGCTATTAAAACTAAGCCAAAGATAAGAATGATATTGGCAAAATTTCTTGTAAAACCCCATCCTGTCGCCACTAAGGGATTATAGCCAACATTATTGGGATTCATCTCAGTAAACTTAATAGCCAAAAAATCTCCACTAGCTACCCAATTCAAAAAATCTAAAGCTAATTGCAAAAGAAATAAAGGAATAGACATTAAGAGACCAAATATAAAACCTAAAATTCCTTTTGCCACTGTTTCTCCGATTGAAGTAATTCCGCTCCACATCTGGCCTAGAAAATCAACCACTGCTCCGGCTTGAGCAGCAAATGGGAAAAAGATTAATATTAAAATTAATAAACTTAAAAGAGCGGAAAATTTTTTATTAGTAAAAAAAGTTTTTATTTTTTGAGAAACAATCATATTTTATTAGTTTTATAAAAACTCTATAAAAAATTATTTACTTAAAAATTGTTCAATGTTATAATTATTATAACATTGTATAATTTTTTTTGCAAAGCAAATGCTCACTGAACTTATAAAAATTATTATTCCGGTTAAAATTAAAATAAAACCAAGTCCCGAGGCAATGATATTGCTGCCCGTAGCAGTATTTTTTGATTTAAGCGGATTGTTGTTGGCTTGTATTGGATTAGATGATGGGGGGATAATGGAATTTGTAGGTTCTTTAATTTTTGGTTCGTGGATATTGGGAACAAAAATGACCAAAAAAACCAATAATGTTTTTAGAAGAGCTCTAATTCGTTTGGGGGGCGAAACATTATTAGAACTTATTCCTTATTTTGACGCTATATTTTTTGGCTATACTTTTTTAGTTTTGGGGACATTAACAGACACCAATCAGGCGATTCAAACTGAAGCAGAAGAAACAGAAGAAACAGAAGAAGCAGAAAAAGTTGCTTCAATAAAATTAAAAAACGCCACAAAATAAAAAATAAAAATAAAAATTTAAAATATAATAAAATTGTGAAAATATGGGACGGAATTATTTGAAATTATTTTTATTATTGATTGGTTTGCCAATTATTGCTTTGGGCACCGAAATTAATTATCCGGATTTGCCGGGCCTTTCTGATACAGAAGGAATGAATTTTTTTATTTACTTATATAATCTTTTAGTTTATTGCGGGGGTATTATCGCAGTCATTGTCATTATTTATCAAGGGATTAGATTTTTAATATCTCAAGGCAATGTAGCCAAAACCTCTCTTGCTAAAGATAGGATTAAATCAGCGCTTTTGGGGCTAGTAATTTTATTTGGCTCATATTTAATTTTGCAAGCCGTGAATCCCGAGTTAACTAAAATTAATTTTGATGTAGTAATTTCAAATGTCCATAACATTGTTAATCCACGCCCTAATTTTAATCCTAAGGTAGCCTATAAAGAAATTCCTTTGGGCGCAATTATTGAATCTATTTTAATGCCAGTATCCACAACTGATGGTCAGGCCTATAATTATTCTCAGGTTATCAAACAAAATTCTAGTGTAAAAAAAACTGAAGAACTTTGTTTTTTATATGATAAAGAAACCGGTGATACTATTGACCGCAATAATGATGGCAAGATTGATGGAAAAGATGCGGTAGAAGGATTAGAGATGTCTATTTGTTTAGATAATTTATTAGCAGCGACTATCAAGAAAATAGAATTATTGAATGGCAATGGACGGGAATTATGTGGCAATTCTTCTGCTTCTGGCCCTATTAATTTAATGAAAAAATATATTCGGGACGGCTGTAGCTGTAAGCCTTGTTCGGAATGGCCAGACATTACTTATCCCCCCTTCTTTCCAGTTACCAATCAGCCTTATTATACTGATGGGTGTTATACGACTCCTCCGCAAGACTATACTTGCCTTGATTCTAATGGCGATTCAACTTCTGGAAAAGTAACAAGGTGTGATAATAAATGCGCTTGTTGCGGAAGCCCTCGGGGCGCTGACTCGGGTTGCCAAACCACCCCGGCCAATCCCTTTTATCAAAATAATAGCAGTAATTATGCGCCTCGCGACCCTTGCGTAAGCCGTCCTTTAATAGATTGCGCGCGACAAGAATTAAACTATCGTCTTTATGGAACTGGTTTGGGATTGGGTTTGCATTGCGATGGATTATCTATGCTTGTTAATGGAGAACATAAAACATTTGAATATGGAACAGATATTAAACCATTTATTGATGAAGATAATAATAAATTAAGAGAAGTAGTAAACGGAGAGTCATTTCTCACCATTAAACAGATTTATAATCCAACTGATGGCGGCAGGATTGGCACTTTTAAAAAATATTTTGAACAACGGTTTCAAGACCTTGAAAAAGCCAAGCAAGCAATGAACGATAAAAATAAAAATGTGTTATCTTTAGCTGAATTTCAAGAGCTTCAAGAAAATAGCTCTGATGAGATTGGAGTAGATTATTTATTCCCTGATACTTATGATTCGGCTAGTTATCATACTTTTACTGCTTGTACTGCTTATAAAAATGGCGACAAAAACAAACTTTGTCTAAAGGGAGAATTGCAAGAATTAAAAAAAGAAGGTTATGCTTTTATGCCTGGCCAACCTTATAATAATATAGAAACATTAGGAGAGGGCCGTTATACTGGGCTTACTACTGTAGATAATACTAATTATAAAAACGATGATAAGGCAGGAGGATGGCCCTTTACCGCCAAAAGACTTTGGACTAGCACTTTATCTAAAGCTAATCGCGATAGTGATGTTTATAATAGCGGGGACCCAGCTACTTTTTATGTTTTATCTAATCCAGGCGCTACTGATAAAAGTAAATATTCTAAAGCTGCCTTAAAGGGATTAATTGATTATTCCCCTACTGATGCGCAGTGCACGCTTAAGAAAGGAGAGGTAGATGTTGAGGACCCCTTTGGCGTAAAACAAATTTATAAAGAGAGCTTAATTTCTAATATTCCCATTGGCAAATTAGCTGACAGTATTTCTAATTATGTAGATATTATAACTAAAGCCATTGATGATATTTCAAAGGAGGTTCAAAATACTATTAATGCGGCAGACCAAATTGCCAATCAATTGCCTGAGCAATGTCAGTGTTCAAATTGCGCCAATGAGGATATCTGCAATGTTAATGGAGTGGAAAAAATTGGCAGTATTGCTATTAGTCAAGCCACAGCCGGGTGTCCACCCGCGCCTCAAACTTGCGGTGGTTGCACAGAGTGCACTCAGCCGACTCATGAGACTTGTAATGTAAGCTGTATAACCTGCGGGACTACTCAATTATTAGATTCCGCGTATTATACTTGTATAAGAGATAAACGAGTTGTGCCATTTATGCATTATGATTTTGATACTTGGACACCAGGGACTACTGCGCCAATTTGGGCGCGTTATTGTGTGGTTACTAATAGCGCTGGTGATTATTCAAGCGAATATTTATTAAAAAACCCTAATTTAACTATTACTAGTCTCAATTATCCATGGTATGACCCGAATGAACCAAAAAAATGCGGCTGTCCAGAAAAAAATGGCTTTAAGTATATTTCTTCCGAACCCCCTCGCCCTGCTTCAAGATATCCAAGCGATTATTGTTATAAACCATTATACGGCGAATTATATGCCTATTCTCCTAATAAACCCACTATGCACGATGTGCCAGGAATACTTTGTTCCATCCAGCAGATTGAAGTTTGGTCATATTATGGAGTAAATTATCAAGAGTCCAATATGTGTTTATGCATTTACGATGCCAATGACCCAGATAAAAATTGTCAAAATTTAGATTGCAGCGTTAAAGAATTATTGGATGATGGTTATGCGCCTGGAAGTGAATGCGAAGCAATAGCAGCGAAAATGCCAAAAGAATGCGTTAAAAACATCCAAGTAGTTGATAGCCTTGGTCCATTTTGGACAATTGATAAATGTACAGACAATATAATGACCATTAAGCCATCAGCAATTTTGCCTGCTCAAACTGTTTGTGTGGGAGAATATGAAGATTCTACTGACACTGGCTTTACTGATGGAGAAAAGCAAACAATTGCTAATTTAAATCCTTCTAAAAATTTAATTTGGCAAGATGACGGCACAGTTGCTTACGCGAGCTTAGATTGCTGCGATGTTTATGGTGATTATGTGGACCAAAACGGCAACTGGATTAATCCCACGGATTACTCAAGTCCTTGGTATAAAAAAAATATGAAAGATTATATCCTTAAAGTTCCATCAGGGTGGGCGGCTTATTGTATTCCTCCTATAGCAGACAGCTCCGTTTATAACAGCTATGAAGAAAGAAATACGGGCCAAGATAGAATAAAAATTTTTAAACCATCTAATCCAATTGACCAAACCCAACCACCCCCTGAATATAATGAAGCTGAATTCAATGTCTGTCCTTATGACACAATTAAAAAATATCAATCTCGTATTTATAAAACATTAATTCCTGCGCCTTCGGCAGCAGAAGTATTAGCTTATCAAGCTGATAGCCTTCAATCGTGCACTGACGCTGTGCCGGGTTTTATTCAGAGAATTGAAGTTTTGCGCCAAAGACTTTGGGATGTACAATATGCTAAAAATTTAAGCGCAACTGACCCGAATCGTTTTACAATGTTAGATATGTTGAATGTAGTCCGTACCCGGTTTAATGAATGCGTGCAAGGATTTGGCTTAACATATAAAGAAGCAGCTAATACTACTTATTTATTTACTTGTGAAGAAGGCATTACTGCTCAAACTTTAGGCACTTATAAAATATATCCTCAATTTCCGCCTTCTAATCTTTCTTTGCCCGAAACAACTACTTTAGTCCAAAATCAATGGGGGTGCTATCCATTTAATAATAATGCTTTGACCGATGAACAAAAAAACGAATGTCGTGAAAACAAAGATAGCACTAAATGCCAGTTGATTATTAAAAATTATTTGAATGATTATTATTGTTGCTTAGGCGCTCGCCCGGGAAGCTTCAGTAAATAAATATGTTTTATATAAACAAAATTCAAAGATTGATTTTATTAACCAGCTGTTTAATGCCCGGTTTAGTTTCAGCTGCCTTAGAAATTTCCTACCCGCAAGTTCCTTTTGCACCCTTGATTACTGGCAATAATTCAACTTTAGATTATATTAAATATTATTATTCTTTTTTAGTTGCAATTGGAACAATAGTGGCGGTGATAGTTTTAATTGGAGCAGGAATTAATTTATTTCTTTCGGGAGGAGAACCAGCTAAAATTTCTAAAGCCAAAACCCAAATTACAGGCGCAGTTATTGGCATAGTAGTTTTATTCTCTTCATATCTTATTTTAAATTCTATAAACCAAGAAATTCCCAAAGCAGGAATTAGTTCTTTGCAGTGCGGTTCGGATTGGGACATTTGTGTAGAATATCGGAGGGGTGGTGAATTAAGATATGAAGCTGGATTAGATGATAATCCTAATCTTAATTTGGGGCCGGCTGATGAAATTACCATTAGGCAATACAAAGGATTAAAAGAAATTTGGGGGTTTCCAGCAGAAAATTTTGGAGGAACGCCTTTCCGGGTGGGTGGATATCAAAACAATGATATAAATGATTTTAAGAATTCTTTACCGGGTTCTTTGCATATTGATAATAATGTAAAATCTATTAAAGTTTATAAAAAATTGCCTGGAATGTATTTGTATGATGCTGCTAATTTTGGCAGTTCTGGTTGCGCTCCTCTTTACATTAAAGCAAGCGTGCCTAACTTAGAAGATAGTGAATATTATCGTTCTGAAACTTTGGGTAATTGTAAATATAAAGATAGAATAAAATCAATTAAAATATTAAATCAACCTGGTTCTAAATTTTACGCTGTTTTGTTTGCGTGGAGCGATTATAACAAAGCTTATGATTATACTTTTTATCCTTCTTTAACTCCCCTGCCGAGTGTAAGCCAAGTAATTTATGAAGACAAAAATAGTTTGCCAAGCCGGTTAAATGTCAATTCGGTTTTATTATTTAGAAGCTCTGAGTCTTTTTTAAACAATGTAAAAGATTCAGGCATTACTATTTACAATGTTTTAAATTGTTATGTTCCGGCCGAAGTCAATACTCCTGCCGTAGCCGGGTGCCTCCTTCCCGAAGTTGACCATAGCCATCTTTTTGAAAGTAAAAAGATTGATTCAGTTTGTCCTGAATTTATTGGCGCAGGCCAAGTTTTATCTGTGCGAGTAGCAAAACAATATGGCATTTTATTATTATCTAAAAGTATAGGAACAGAGCTTTATGAATTAGGTTATTATTTTGATATTTCCGATCCAAATGTAATTAGCGGCAATTGTATTAGCAATAATATTTTTTTTAATAAAAGAAACGAAGCAATGTTAAATAATGTTAATTTGTACATTGTGGTTCCCTATGAAGAAAAATTATAATAAAATAAATATATGACAAAAATTTTACATTTCTTAAATATTTTTTTGGCAATTCTAATATTTTTAGGGTTAATATTTATTGGACCAGCTTATGCATTTGAAATTACCTATCCTACTCTTTTTGGAATTACTATTACGAACGACACTCCCCCTACTTTGATGATAATATATCTTTTTATGTTTTTGGTGGCTATTGGTTCGGTGATTGCTTTTATAATATTATTTTCAGCAGGACTTAAAATTATGACCGCGAGCGGAGAACCAGCTAAAATTAGTCAAGCCAAAAACCAGATTATGGGAGCTTTTATTGGTTTGATTGTCTTATTTTGTTCCTATATGATTTTAAATACTGTAAATTCAAATTTAACCCAAGTTCAGGTTTCAACATTTGATTGCTCGGAAGTGCCTATTTGTGTGGAATATACTACAATTGACCCAGCCACTAATCAGGCTAAAACGCGATTGGAGATGTCTATTCCTTTAAGTAATGATAATTTAAAACTAAAATCGGGAGAAAAAATAGTTATTAAAAGATATGCTGATTTGTGGGAACTTTGGACATTTCCAGAATCTAATTTTGGCACTCCTGTTGATTTGGATCCTGCTTATCGCGCCCCCTCCCTTAATATTGACCCTAATAATCCAACTATAGTAACGGACTTAACAATTGATTCAAGCGTTAAATCATATAAGCTTATCCCTAAAGCAGAAGGCATTTATTTATATGATAGAGAGGATTATAAAATTAGTAGCGGAATAGCGGCGCCATATCAACTAAATGGAGATGTGCCCGATTTTTCTCAAACGAGCCCTGAGTTTTTTCAAAAAGCTCAATCTTTTCAAGTGATTAAAAATATTAGCCAGCCGGGAACACCATCGGGAATCTTTTTCTCAGAGCCAAAATTTAGAGGATTTTGCGCCCCACTCTTTAAGAGCGTTGGCTTGTTGGGAGCAGAAAAAATTGAACCATTAGTTCAGGTGCCTAATTTTACTGCCCCTTTTAATTTTACAAAATTAGGAGGAATAACAGCATTTGGAAATAACGTTGCTTCAGTTTTATATTTTAAAGTAGGTTTACAAAACCCTGGAACAGTTACTTTTTATGACCGTCCTAAATGCGAAGGATCGTCGGATGTGTATAAATTTACTACCGATAATATTTATATGAAACCGGTAAGCTTAATATCAATTATTACGCCTGAGAATAAAGCAATAAAATCTATTAGGATTGATGGTCCGGCTGGCGTAATTTTAGTTGATGGAACCCGTTGCCAATATTTTACTAATAAAGATTTTACAGACGGAAATTGCATTGCGAGCTTAGAAGGAAGCGATGTCCTCAATCCAACTTATTTTGTGCTTTTACCAAATGAACACTAAAACTATGAATAAAAAATTATATTTTATTATCAATTTTTTCTTAACTGCGTTGCTTTTTTCAAGAAAGGCTTTCGCAAGTTTTGAAATTACTTACCCGTCCATTCTTGGCATTACCATTACGAGTGAAAGCACTACTTCCCAAATCGTTATTTATCTTTTTATGTTTTTGGTGGCCTTGGGAGCGGTAATTGCTTTTATAACTTTAGTTTTCGCTGGTTTAAGAATGGTGGCAGGAGCCAACCGATCAGAAGAAATTAGCAAGGCCAAAAATAGTTTTCAAGGCGCTTTTATTGGATTAATAGTATTATTTTGTTCTTGGTTAATTTTGAATACTATTAATAAAAATTTAACCGTGGTTGAATTATCTCCTTTGGGTTGTTCAGATGTGCCAATTTGTGTGGAATATAAAAGAATTGACCCAGAAACCAATCAAATTAAAACAAGCATTGAAATGTCTATTCCAATAGAAAACGATAATGTAAAATTAACCGAGGGAGAGCAAATTATTATTAAAAAGTTTCCGAACTTAAAAGAGATTTGGGCTTTTCCAGAAACTAATTTTAAGGGATCAGGTCATTTATTATATAGAAACGAAAATTACGCGACTGGAGAAGCTAACCCTCCTATTCCCGAGACTGGTATTTCTATAGATCCTATTTATAAATCTTATAGAATAATTACAAAAAGCGAGGGGCTATATTTATACGATGAAAGCGGTTATAATGTTAATGACGGCACAGCTGTCCCCTTTTTTGTTAAGCAGAACATTGCTGATTTTGCGCAAACCAAACCGCCCTTTTTTAAAAAAACAGCTTCTATTCAAATGGAATCTCCTCGAATGGCTGCTAATGGATTATCTGGATTAGCGCCTGCGGCAATTTTATTTACTAATAATAATTATAGAGGGGAATGTTTGATAATTGACCCAACAGGTATTCACGCCGAGGCCGCGGTGGATTTTGGCAATGTATCTGACCTAAATGGCGTAAAAACAACAAATAATCCTAATCATATCTTTGGTTATAATTTAGCGTCTTTAATTTATTTTACCATCGACCTTTCTGAGTATGCTAATTCAACTCCTGAGCCTATTGGCGAAGTAATTTTTTATAATGATATTGATTGCAAAAATAATGGCAATGTTAGAAATCAATGCGTTCAAGATAGTTTTGGCGCACCCTATGCAAACGCAACCCAGAGCTGCGCAGCCACCGGCGAATTAAATTTTCAAATAAGGTCTTTTAAGATTAATGGTCCCTTAGGAGTGGTTTTAATGGATGACAATAAATGTCAGTATTTTAGCAGCGCTAATTTTGCTGCCGGCAATTGCATTCCTTCAATTTTAGAATCTGATGTTACCAATCCAAATAAATTTATAATTTTTCCAATAAAATAATTTTATATACTTATATTATGCAAATATGTCCAAAAAAGTTTTTATTTTTATAAATTGTTTAATTATGGGGATATTGGTCAGTTTTTTTGTTCAAGCGGCAGAAGTTACCTATCCTCAGATTGGCGGAATTTCCTTACCCGCTTCCCCGACTTTTACTGATTATTTTTTATATTATTTTAATTTAGCTTTATTTGTGGGAATGGTAGCCGCGATGATTGTTATAATAACGGCTGGTTTTAATTATATTTTTTCGCGAGGCGAAATTGGCAAAATAGAAAAATCAAAAAATAATATAATAAGAGCCCTTATTGGTCTTGTTATTTTATTTGGCTCAATCGTGATTCTTAATACTATAAATTCGGGTATAAACCAAGGAACTCAAATTATTGAGAATACTGTCCAATACGCCGATGGAATTGTTTTGAAATTTGCTTCCAATAACCCCCCCATTCCAGATTCTAATTTAACCGGAGATTTAAGCGAAACTACTCATCCTGTGGAGAGTATTCAATGGATTTCTAAGCCCGAAGATTTGCCGAGAATTTTTATTTTTCCAAAAAAAGATTTTCAAGGCGATCCGCAAGAAGTTCTTAATGGCACAAGCACAACTATTGCCGTTGGCAGCTCTATTGCTTTTGATTGGACCAGCCCGGGAGTTTATCTTTATAATGCTAAAAATTTTCAATTAACCGGTCGAAAGTCTGCTTTGGTTTTATTATATAGTCAGCCAAGCTTAGGCGTGGCGAGCTTTCAAGACAAAACTGCTTCTATAAAAATTATCCAGCCTAAAAAAATTGGCAACGAGACGCCCTTTGAATATCGGGCTGTGCTTTTTTCTGAAGACAATTATTCCGGAAAATGCGCTTGGATTAAGAAAGATTTGCCTGATATTAATGAAGTCAATGGAGAAGAAAATAAGGTTAGAATTGGGACTTCGGATAATTTTGAAGGTATAAAGAAAGTTAATTCAATTTATGTTTTACAATACGATCCCAACCAGCCTCTTTCTGAAGTGATATTGTATAATGGTACAAATTGTCAATCTCAAGAAGCGCTTTGGGATAAAAATGAAAAAAAATTTTTACCTAATACTTGCGCAATATCAGAATACGGAAAAGAGTTAAAATTTTCAGAAACTTGTTCTAATATGCCCCAAAAGCCAGACACAATAATATCCGCGCGCATTAAAGATGGCACAGTTTTGTTATTAAAAGATAAAGATGGAAATTGCCAATTATTTGAGAAAAAAGGTTTTAGCGATTGTATCACTTCAATTAGCTATGGAATTTTTAATATGGAGAATCGTAAAAATCAGCCTTTATATATGACTATTTTGCCAGGCAATACTAAACAATAAATAGTATTATTTACTAAAAAGGAGAGAAACAAGATTCTCCCAGTCTGAGAGAGAAAGGTTTTCTGGCCGTGCCATTGGATTTAAGCCAGCTTTAAGAAGTTGGTTTTTTAATTCTTGTTTCTCTAAATTTAAGCCAGTCGTTAAATTATTAAGAATTTGTTTGCGAGGACAAGCAAAGCCAGCTTTTACAACTTTGAAAAAATTTTTATCAATTGATTTGAATTGGCGATAAGGAGTTAAACTAATAACCGCGCTGTCTACTTTTGGTTTAGGCCAAAAACAATTTTTAGAAACATAAAATAAAATTTTTGGATTAGCATAATACCCTACCCCAATAGCCAATAAGTTCATCTTGGGAGGCATTGCAACAATTCTTTGAGCAACTTCTTTTTGCACCATTAAAATTATTTTTTCAGGCTGGGGGTTTGTTTCTAAAATTTTTCTAATTAAAGGCGCTGTAATATAATAAGGGATATTGGCAACAACTTTATAAGGTTGTTTTATTTTTTTTAAAGATTGTCCTTTTCTCCCTTGGTTTAATTCTTTTAGGATATCTGCCTGTATAATTTCTATATTTTTTAATTGGAGAGGCTGAATTGTTTCTTTTAATTTTTTAACAAGTTGGCTGTCTTTTTCCACTGCTACAACTTTTTTACTATGGTAAGCCAAAGGCAGGGTTAGAGCGCCTAATCCCGGACCTATTTCTAAAATGGTGTCTGATTTATTAATATCTGCGCCAGCTACAATCTTATTAATAATATTTTTGTCTTCTAAAAAATTTTGACCCAATGATTTTCGCGCCTTAATTTTACCATTTGGATTAGGTTGTCTGTTTTTAGGGCATTTTTTTAATGATTGATGCTTAAAATCAGCCGAAAAGGAGGCTGGATTTAAAGAAGCTAATGGCTTTTTAGGGGTGGAAAATTCTCTTGACATAAGCCTTGGATGAGGTAAACTAAAGGTATAATAGTTTATTGGTTATTAAGATGGTTTAATGTTTTTTTATGAATTTTTAATGATTAAATGACAAGATTTATTGTGAACAAACAATCTAAAATTTTATCTTCTCTAAACAAATTTTTTGTAAAAACAGGATTAAAAGAATACTTGAAAGGCCCCAAGGGATGTATTTTTTGTTCTCTTGTTATGGTTGGATTAGCGTGGGGGATTTTAAGTTTTTTTCCTTTTAATAAAAGCAAGCAGTCTGTTTTTGCTAAGACTTATAATAATTTTATCAATATTGAGCCCGGTGCGCAAGCTTCAACAGCCATAGTAATGGATAATGATGGTTTAATTAATGCAATAGCCTCTCCTCTTTTTGTTTCATCTCAAACATTTGGGGCTATTTTAGATAAAGGAGAGGGCGATAACAGCAATTCTATTATTAAATACACCGTTCAAAAAGGAGAAACTCTTTCTCAAATTGCCGATAAATTTAATATTTCTGTGGAGACAATTTTATTAGCCAATGAATTGGAAAGCAGTAAGATTACGCCCGGTCAAGAACTTTTAATCTTACCAGTTAATGGTGTAATGCATATGGTTGAAAAAAATGAAACAGTGCAATCATTGGCCTCACAATATAAAGTTAAGACCGAAGATATCATTAGCTTTAACAATCTTCCTTCAGATGGGACTATTTATGAAGGAGATATATTAATTATCCCTGGCGGGAAAATTATTGCCCAACCAAATAAAATAATTAAAGATGTAAATAATAATAGCGCTGGCGCTGTTTCTTCTGGTCAATTATCTCTTTCAGACGCATATTTTATTGCGCCTACGAATGGAAAAATTACGCAAGGCGCTCATTTTTCTTACATTTCTAATGGTCATAGTTATTATAATTCTGTGGATATTGCCAATGATATCGGCACACCAGTGCGAGCAGCTGCCGGAGGGCAAATTCAAATTGTTAAAAACGCTTGGCCTTACGGCAATTATATTACAATTATTCATCCTAATGGAATAATTAGCCTTTATGCCCATTTAAGCGCTTTTGCAAAAGGAATTACAGCTGGCGCTACTGTTACTCAGGGCCAAATTATTGGCTATATGGGCAATACTGGCAATGTCAAAACTATTAACGGGACAGGTTCGCATTTACATTTTGAAACTCGGGGCACCACTAACCCCTTTACTAAATATAAAGTAGGAACATTAGTAAGCTATTAAAAATAAAAACTCAGCTTAAAAAATAACAATTAATAAGCCATTAAGGCTTTTTTAATTTTCTTTGCGCCGATACATTAAGGCTTCAGAGATATGCTCAAAAAGTATTTTTTCTGAGTGAGCTAAATCGGCAATAGTTCGAGCTACTTTTAAGACGCGATGATAAGCGCGGGGCGATAATTTTCCAGAATCAACTGCTTGTTTTAATAAATTTTGCGAAGGTTCATCAAAATAGCAATATTTTTTAATTTCAGGAATTTGCATTTCCGAATTTTTTATAAGAATAGAGCCTTGAAATCGTTGGCTTTGAATTTCGCGCGCTTCTTTAATCCGGTTTTGAATTTCTTGTTCTAAAGTTTTATTTTCTTCCCCAGCTAATTTATCAAAACTAAGACGCGGTACTGTAATAAACATATCTATTCTATCCATTAAGGGTCCGGAAAGCTTACGTCTATACATTTGAATTTGAGAAGACGAGCAGGAGCAAGCCTTGTCTGGGTCGCCATAATATCCGCAAGGACAAGGATTAGCAGCAGCTACTAAAATAAATTGAGCTGGCATTTTAATTTTTAAATTTGCGCGCATAATATGAATTTCCCCTTCTTCTAATGGCTGTCTTAAAGATTCTAAAACATCGCGATGGAATTCAGGAAGTTCGTCTAAAAATAAAACTCCGCGATGAGCCAAAGTAATTTCACCCGGTTGGGGCGGACTGCCTCCTCCGAGCAAAGCAGCTTCCGAGGCAGTATGGTGAGGACTGCGGAAAGGCGGCTCTTTAATTAAGGGTGAATCAGGAGGCAATAAACCAGCAATGCTATATATTTTTGTAACCTCTAAAGATTCTTCTGGAGTTAAAGGAGGAAGAATTCCTGTCAATGATTTAGCTAAAAGAGTTTTGCCAGTGCCCGGCGGTCCCTCCATCAAGAGGTTATGTCCTCCGGCAGCGGCAATCTCCAAAGCCCTTTTAGCATATTCTTGGCCTTGCACCCATCCAATATTAACCGAGTTGGGACGAGTTGGTATTTTTAATTGTCCTCCCCCATTTTCAGGCGCGAGAGTATGAATTCCTTCTAAATGGCAAACTACTTCTTTTAAGTTTTTAAAACCAAAAATTTTTATTCCCGGCACTAAGGCAGCCTCAGGAGCATTTATTTTTGGTAAAAATAATTCTGTAAAACCCTTAGCTTTTGCCTCACTCGCAATTACCAAAGCGCCTTTAATTGGTCTTAGTTCTCCATTAAGAGAAAGTTCGCCGGATATTAATTTGTTGTTTGGATTAAAAGCAATTTGTCCGGAAGTTAACAAATAACTTAAAGCAATTGGTAAATCAAAAAGCGCGCCCTCCTTTTTTATTTCTGCTGGCGCGAGATTAACAATATATTTTTTATTTTGTTCGGTTGGGCTCTTAAAGCCGCTATTTTGAATAGCTAAATCAACTCTTTCTTTAGCTTCTTCTACTGATTTAGCAGCCATTCCTACGATATTAAAAGACCGCAAGCCATCAGTTTGTCCGAGCTCTACCTCAATGATTTGGGCCTGTAATCCTATGATTGCTGAAGAAAAAATTTTTGCCAAGTTTTATTTATTTAAATTACATTCATTGCAATACCGGGCTTCGGGCAAAGCGCGCAATCGTTCTAAAGGAATATCTTTGTGGCATTTTTCACATTTTCCATAAAGATTATTTTGAATTTTTTGAAGAGCCAAATTAATATTTTTTAGGGTTTCTTCTAAAACATAACCTACTGGCAAAAGATTTTCAAATTCTTCTACTTCAAAGGTTTCATCTTCTATGTCAGTATTAGTTTCATCATTAGGAAACTTAAAATCATGAACTTTTTCGTTCTTTTCTCTTTCGGAAAGAGTGTCTAATTCTTTTTCTATCTCTAATTTTTTAATTTCTAATTGTTTTTTTAATTCTTCAATTGTTTGATGGTCCATTTTTTTAATATTTTAGAATTAAGAAAATTAATAAAGCGATTATAAAAATATATAGTAAGCGAACGGTTATTTTTTGGGAATTGTTAATTGGACGCGGTTTTTTCATCCATTTTTTGGTTTATTATTTTTAATTTTTCTTTTATATTGTTTATTTGAGAGGGAAAAACATCATATTCTGCTTTCAAGTTTGCAAGCACATTTTTAATTTTTTCTAATTCATCTTCGGCTTCCCAGCGGCTCTCTTCAGTTTCCCGGCGCCTTTCTTCAATTTTTCGGCGGTCTTCTTCCAATTTTTTGCTATCGTTTTCAAAAATACCTTGCGCTAATTTTTCTTCTATCAATTTAATTTCGTTTTCTGATTTTGTTTCCGAATTTAATATTTGCGACAACCTATTTTCAATGATATGTTTTTGAGATGTCGCCTCGGCTATTAACTTTTTCAGCTCTTTAGTTTTATTGTTTATCTTTTGCAACTCCCAAAGTAAATTTTGTCTTTCTTCAGACAGCGCCGTATAAGTAGGGTCTTCTTGAAAATCTAAATTTGTGACAGGATTATCAAAACGAAATTTATTTAATTCTTTATATTGATATTTTAAGTCGTTTAATTCATTTTTTTTATTTTCTATCTCCTTTTCTAAAAAATTACTTTCATCTTCAACCAAATGTCTTTCTTTTTCTGCTTCTCGTTTTTCGCTCGGAGTTTTTGCATTTAGTTCTTTTTCTTCAATTTCTTTTTTTACTATTGTTTCAATTCTTTTTTTTCTTTCTAAAAGCAAATCTATTCTTGCTTCTATATTTTCTATTTTGTTTTTTAATTCATCTATTTTATCATTTAATGATAAAATTTTAGGAGCGCTTTTATTTTCTTGGTCTTTTTTATCAATAGCAACTTTTTTGTAGTAATCATTTAAGCCCTGCTCCAATTCCTCAATTTTTAGTTTTATTATTTTGAGGTCTTGTTTTAAGTCGTCTGCATTATTTTTCATATTGATGGAATAATTTTTTTATTAATTTCCATAATCTGATTTTTAATTTTTTGAGCTTCGGCAGAGTAATATTGATATTTATTTCTTAAGTCTGCTCTAATTTTTTCGCATCTTTCTAATTCATCTTCTGCTTCCCAGCGTTTTTGTTCTATGGCGCGGCGTTTTTCCTCCGCATCCTTTAAAGATTTTTCTATTTTTTTAACTTCTACTTCTGGAACGGTTAAACCGACTCTTTTCTCTAAAGTTCTTATTTCTTCTTCTATTGATTTTTCTTCTTTTGCAATATCATTTATTCTTTTTTCAATAGATTCTTTTTGGGCAGAATTATCAGCCATCAATTCTCTTATGTTGTTTGCTTCGGTTTGAATTTCTTCTAATTTTGGCAGGAGAGTATTTTTTTCTTGCTGGAGTAAAAGATTTTCTTTGTCTCTTTTTAGGGAACTTAATTCAAGATTTAATTCTTTTTCGCGCGCCAAAATTTTCTCATAAGAAATATTAAATTCGTTCAATTGTAGACGCAATGATTTAAGCTCGTCTTCTTTTTTGTTTTTTTCTTCTTCTACAGCATTGCGTTCATCTTCTACTTTCCAACGTTCTTTTTCTAAATTGCGTTTTTCTTCAATGGTGGTGGCAGTTGCTTCTTGAGCCTCTATTCTCTTTTTAATTTCATCTATTTTTTTTAATCTTTCCGAGATTAAATCTAATCGCTCTTTTGATTTAGCAATTTCTCTTTCAATGTCTTTTTTTCTTTCTTCAAAAGGAATTTTTTCTTCAGCGATTTGCTCTAAATTTTGTTCTAATTCAAAAATAAGGTCAGTCAGTTTTCTTAATTTTTCTTTAGGGTCTTCTTGTTTTTGAGAAGTTATTAAATTATCTTCTAAATCTAATAACTCAGCCTGCTTTTGAATATTTTTAGATTTATCTTTTTTAGGCTTAGGACTTAATTCTTCTAACGATATTGTTGGTTTTTGATTTAATTCTTCTATTATTAATTCTGTTGATTGTCCTGTCATTTCTTCTAAAAGAGTTTCTTCTGACTCAACGGCATCTTCTAAATTAAGCTCTTTGGGTTCAATTGGTTGAGGCTCAAGAAGATCAATTGGCAATCCTTGAATTTCTCCAATTTCAATTTGACTTTCTTCTTGAGGCATTACAGTAAATTCTTTTAGCTCTTCTACAGAAAGACCTTGTGGCTCTTTATATTCGGGTTTGATTACTGGTTTTTCTTTTGTTTCCAATGAAGAAGGTTTAGGAATATTAATTGTTTGTTCTTTTTCAGATGATAAATTTGGCAAATCAGCTTTAATTACACCCATTTCTTCTTTTGGTGGACTAGGAATAGATGTTTCCTTTTTCAATTCGTGAGTAATATCTTTTATTTCTCCGTTGCCCCCTTCCATTAAGTTTATTTTTATGGGTCCGTTTGGTTGAGGAATTGTCGTAGGAATTGTAGGGGTGGCTGAAGTTGGCTCAAAAACAGAATCAATAAATTGACCCTGATTAAGATTGAGTTTATCTTTTGCCTCTCGCTCTTTTTCTTGCTCTGCCAAGGCTTGAATAGCGGCTTTTTCTTTTTGTAATTGGCTAATAATATTTTCTTTTTTAGATTGCAAATTGGTCGGCTTTGCTAAGTTTTCTTTTTCTTCTCTTTCTACAGCCGCCACATCTTTTGACATTGTTCTAATTTTATCAGTATCAATTGTGAAATTATTTTCTTCCATAGAAAAAAATATTTATTTTAATTTTTTATTTTTTCTTTACCTGCTTTAATGATAGATTAATTCGCCCTTGTTCGTCAATAGAGATTACCTTTACGGGGACAATATCATTTATTTTAAGAACATCGTTTACTTTATTAATATGGTGGTCAGAAATTTCGGAGATGCGCGCCAATCCTTCTTGACCCGGCAAGATTTCTATAAAGGCGCCAAAGTCCATAATTCTTTTAACAACGCCTTGGTAAATTTCTCCAATTTCTGGTTCTTTAACAATATTGCTTATCCAAGTCATTGCTTTTTTGGCTGATTCTTCATTTTCTCCAGTAATAAAAATTTCACCCGTATCTTCAATATCAATAGTGACTTGGCAAGCATCAATAATTTCATTAATAATTTTTCCACCTGTGCCGATAACTTCTCCAATTTTTTCTGGCTTTATTTGCATCATAAAGATTCGTGGAGCGTAGGGAGAAAGATTTTCGCGGGGAGCTGGTATGGTTTTTTCCATAATTTCTAAAATTTGTTGACGGGCTATTTGACTTTGAGCTAAAGCTTCTTGAATAATTTTTTTAGTAATGCCTCTAATTTTTAAATCCATTTGGAGAGCTGTTAGTCCGTTTTTAGTGCCAGCCACCTTAAAATCCATATCTCCATAGTGGTCTTCTTCTCCTTGAACATCGGTTAGAATAACATAATTTTTATTTTCTGTGCTTTTAGTATTATCTATTTCCATCATTAAACCCATCGCAATTCCAGCGACTGGATTTTTAATAGGCACACCGCCATCCATTAAAGCCAAACAAGCAGCACAGGTAGAAGCCATTGAGCTTGAACCATTAGAACATAAAACTTCTGAAACCACTCTAATTGTATAAGGAAATTCATCGGCATTAGGAATTAAAGGACGCAAAGCTTTTTCGCCGAGCATACCATGTCCTATTTCGCGGCGTCCCGGTCCGCGCATTGGACCAGTTTCTCCTACGCTATAGGGCGGAAAATTATAATGGTGCATAAATCTTTTTTTACCTTGCAGTTCCATTTCCTCCAATATCTTTTGGTCTCCCGGACCACCCAAAGTTAAGACAGATAAAACTTTTGTCTGCCCACGAATAAATAATCCTGTGCCATGAGTTCTTTTAAGAAGCCCGACTTGGCACTCAATAGGACGCAAGTCTTTTTTATCACGGCCATCTACCCGCCAGCCCTTTAAGATAGCGTCTTGGTGCATTAATTTTTCTGCTTCAGTTTCAAAAACAGCCAAACCTTGTCTTAATTGTTCAGGGTCGTCACTTAAACCTCTTAAGTGTTCCGCTAATTCATTTTTTAAGTCTTCGGTTTTTTCTGTTTTTTGGAATAAAGATTTTTCTAATCGGTCACCCAAGAAAATTAAAACAGCTTTTTTTAGTTCTTCATTAGGAGGACATTCCTTTCTTTCTAATTTAGGAAGTCCCATTTGTTTTTGAATTTCTTTTTGGAATTCTATTAGTTCTTTTTGGATAGGTTCAGCTTCTCGGAAAGCTTTTAATAATAAATCTTCTGGAACTTCTTTAAGTCCTGCCTCTATCATATTAATAAGCATCTCTTGTCCAGATTCAGATTTAAGTCCGGAGATAATTAAATCAATTTTTCCTTCTTCTCTTTCTTTAGCAGTAGGAAATAAAATTATTTTTCCATCTTTTTCGCCAATTCGCACCGGCGCTACTGGTCCATCCCATGGGATATTAGAACACATTAAAGCAATTGAAGCAGCCAATAAACTTAAACTTGCTGGGTCAGATTCTCGATCCCAAGCCAAACAAGTTACCACCACTTGGATTTCATGGTGTAAATCAGCTGGAAACAATGGACGAATGGCGCGGTCAATCAAGCGCGAAATTAATATAGATTGCTCAGATGGACGACCTTCTCTTTTTAGAAATCGTGAGCCCAAAATTTTTCCAACCGCATAATATTTTTCTTCATAAAGCACTGTTAAAGGAAAAAAATCAGCGCCCTCAATTTCTTTTTTAGCAATAACGCAATTTGCCATTATTACAGTATCTCCGTATTTTACAAAAACCGAGCCATTAGATCTTTCTGCCAAACCATTGAATTCAACACAGAGTTCTTGGCCATTTAAATTTATTTTAAATAATTTCGTCTCCATATTTTTCAAATGCAAAAACGGCCTTAAGATTTTAGGCCGATTTTTTTAGTAATTTCTTGATATGCTTTTTCGTCCGTTTTCTTCAAGTACTTCAAAAGTTTTCGTCTTTTAGCAACCATTTTTAAAAGACCTCTTTTTGAATGTAAGTCTTTTTTGTGTTTTTTTAAGTGCTCTAAGAGTCGTTCAATTTCTTCAGTTAATAAAGCAATTTGAACTTCGGCTGACCCCGTATCTTTTTCGTGGGTCTGAAATTTTTCTATTATAGAATTTTTTTCTTCTGATGATAACATATGTTTTTTATTTTACATTTATTATGCGCCTTGTTTTAGTTTTTTAAACCAAAACAGGTGTCTGTCAATATTAAATTGTAATTTTTTCACCATTATGGTTCTTTGCTTGATTATAAATTAGCGTTGCCACCTCTCCTTCGAGCCCTCTGGCATTTTGGTCGTTTCTTAAAACTTTGTATTATTATTCTCTCGTTATTTTTGGGTGTGCCCCGTGGAGGACTCGCCCTTCGGTAATTTTCTGGTGAAAATTCCTCAGGGCCGGGCTCGGGCTCGTCAGCCCTCCGCCTTCGAGCCCTCTTTTAATTTAATTGTAAATTTGTTTTTCTTTGTTTGACTTCTTCATAATTATTCTAGGGTGTGCCCCGTGGAGGGCTCGCCCTTCGGTAATTTTCTGGTGAAAATTCCTCAGGGCCGGGCTCGGGCTCGTCAGCCCTCCGCCTTCGAGCCCTCTTTTAATTTAATTGTAAATTTGTTTTTCTTTGTTTGACTTCTTCATAATTATTCTAGGGTGTGCCCCGTGGAGGGCTCGAACCCCCGACCTTGAAGTTAAGAGCTTCCTGCTCTACCAACTGAGCTAACGGGGCAATATATCTTTATATTTACGGGGGGCTTTGTGGGGATGAGCTTTGTTGGAAGAATTGTAGTAACCAATTGGCTTGTGATTCTCCTCCAATAAATGAAACAAACCAATATACTAACATCCAAGCGCTGTAAGCTATTAAAATTCCTAGACAAGCATAAGTAATCATATCCCGGCCTTGCTTTACTTTATTAGGATTGCCAGCCGCTGTTAATATTATAAAGCCAGCATAAGTAAACCAGATTACTGCCAAAGCAGGAATAATGGTAAAAAGGATAAAATTAACAATCTTTGAAACTAAACAAAAAATATCATTAAAAGTACAGGGATCCTGGCCAGCATTGCCACAGCAAACAATTGAATCGCATTCAGGACAATCATAAGCCCTAACGGTTATAGGCAATATTACGGTTAATAAAAAAATAAGAACTATAACTACAAAAATATTTTTTAATTTATTTTTAAGGGCTGTCATACAGCTTTAATCAGTTAATCTATTTTGAGTATAATTCATTTTATTATAAAAATCAAGGTTTTGTATAATGCTGTCGCAGCAATATGATAATTTCATAGTTGAGCAATTTAGAAATTTCATACCTGAACCTTTTGCTAGGGCATTATAGATAAAAAGTAAAAAGCATTGATAAGTGTGCCCCCGGCAGGACTCGCCCTTCGGTAATTTTCTGGTGAAAATTCCTCAGGGCCGGGCTCGGGCTCGTCAAGCCCTCCGCCTTCGAGTCCTTTTATTCATAACAGAAAAATATATCAGGCATTATAGATATAAACCATAAAGAAGCATTGATAAGTGTGCCCCCGGCAGGACTCGAACCCGCACCGCTGGTTCCGAAGACCAGAACTCTATCCATTGAGCTACGGGGGCGCTTCTCAAAATTATAACTTTTTTGATAAAAAGTAAAGTAAGCTCCTCGCTCTATTTTTTCTTTTCTTTATTAATTTTTAAGCGGAGAGCCGGAACGCCATCTTGGTCAAACAAAAGGCGATTTTTAATTAGTTTTATTCTTTGATTTCCTTTGCTTTGGAATATTTCTTGCCAAGGGCTTAGCCGTTTTATAAAAATTGGGATTAAAGAAAATAAAATAAAGTATCCGGCTGGTTGCCAATTATTTCCAATATTTGGAGAAGCTAAACCTAAAAAGACGCCAAATATTAAAGATATAATTGTGCCAATTGAAGCAGTCCAAATAAGGGTAAAAATAATACAAGGAATAATAGCGATGGCCGTAAAGATTGGTGAAAAAGCTGTTAAGACACCGATTAAGGTGGCTAATCCCCTTCCTCCTCGGCCGCCTACAAAAATAGACCAGTTATGTCCAACTATTGCAGTAACACCGCAAAATACCTGCACCATTGAAGCAAAGCCAAGTTTTTGAGCAAGATAAATTGTTAAAAATCCCTTCCCCACATCTAATAAAAAAGAGATAAGCCCCGGCAGTTTTCCTACATTTTTTACTACATTAGAAGAAGAGCTTTTTTTCCAGCCGAGTTCAAAAATATTTTTTTTAGCAAAAATTTTAGTAATTAAATAACTAAACGGGATAGAACCGAGAATGTAAGAAATAAAAAGTATTATAATAACATTAAGCCAATCTGCCATTGTTTATTTTTTGAGATAGGTCTTATTTTTTATATTTTTAATTTGTTCTTGTAGCCGGGTTTTATGTGCGATTAGAATAAAAAGCTGAGGTAAAGCTAAAATGAAAAATATTTTGCGGTTGAAACAATAAATTAGAATTAACCCCAAAACTTCTCCCCCCAGCCGGCCAATCATTTGATTATTAAAAGCGTTTTTAATTAATTTTTTATTCCAAGCATGGCCGGATAATATTTCCGCTATTATCATTCCTAACAAGGTCGCTATTCCCCACACTAAAAATAAGCGCCAATCTAAATAAATCAACATTCCCATAAAAGTAGCTGCTCCGCGACCGCCTTGAAATTTGAGATAAAGCGAATAATTATGTCCTAAAACTACAAACAAGGCCGCTGTTCCCAAAACAATTAAAGTATCGGGTTGGTAATCTGGTAAAGTTAAAAAATTTTGAGCAAGCCAAAGCATTACCGCCCCCTTCAAGCCATCTAAAAAAAAGACAGCGATAAAGGCGAGGACAGCGCTAATTTTATTTCCTTTTTTGAGTCCAATTCTTAAAGTATTAAGAGCGCCGATATTACCTGACCCAGTCTCACGCGGGTCTTGGTGAAAAAAAAGTTTATTAATAACAAAAGCAAAAGGGATTGAACCAATTAGATAAGCAATTAAAGCAATTAAAGAAAGAGACATATTTTATATTTTAGTTATATTTATCTTCTGCGTAACCTACTAGCAGAGTGCCGGGGCCAGTGTGGCAAGCGATAACTGGACCCATTATATTAATAAAATCTATTTTTATTTGAGGCCGTTCTTTTTGAATTAAATTTTTTAATTTTTCAGCCTCGGTTAAATTGTCAAAATGAGTAATAACAACCCGGATTTTTCCACCCTTTTGGATTATTTTATTAGTAGCGGCGTCTAATTGTTTGAAAAGGGCTTCAGCAGTATCTTTAGCTTGCATTTTAAAGTTAGCTGCTTTTACTACCCCATCAACAACTGATAAAACAGGCCTTAATCCAATTTTTTGGACCTGTTCCATCAATACAGCGAGGTTATGGCTTAGTCTTCCGCCAGCTTCTAACCAAAATGGGCTTTCTATCATTCCGAATAATTTTGCTTGGTCTTTTGATTCTTCTATGTTTTTAACAATTTCTTCAGCTGAAAATCCTTTCTCGTCCATTTCCGCGGCAATTAAAACCAAAAGAGCTTCCGCGCAGTCTACAGTATATGAATCAATAACAAAAATTTTCTTTTGAGTAATTTCGTCAAACATATTCTTTGCTTGGAGAGCTGAGTTATAAGTGCCTGATAATCCAGAACTAATGGTAATGGCAATAACAGAAGACGCTTTATTTAGGCCGTCTTCAAAAGCTTTTTTAAAGACACCTATAGATGGTTGAGAAGTTTTGGGAGTAGTTTTAATACCCATTTTTTTAGCGGTTCTCATCTTTTCGTAGAGAGCGTTGCCGGGAATTTTGTCTTGGTCATCCCAGTCAATTTTAAAATCTACTGATATAAAACCAAATTTTTTAATTAGTTCCGGAGGAAATGGAGCGCTTGTGTCTATAATTATTGCTGTATTTTTCATAAGAGTTAAAATTAATTTTTCTAATTTATATTATATCTTATTGTTCCCAGCCGAGCAATAATGTTCCCGGACCGACATGCCCGCCGATTGGGAAACATATTAAATTTGTATAAACTAATTCAAGATTATGCTGAGAATTTTTGATTAAATTTTTTAATTTTTCTAATTCAGTTGGATTATCAGCGTGAGTAATAGCTACCTTTATTTTTTGACCTGTTTTTCTAATTGATTTAGTTTGTTTCTCAAATTCTTCAAAAAGCGCGGCGGCAACACCATTCAGTGTTTTTTTGAAACCAAGAATGCTTAGTTTGCCGTCTTTTAAAGTAAACATTGGTTTAATATGACGAGCTTCAGCTTGATTGAGAGCAAAAGGAATAAAGCTGGGCAAGCGGCCGCTTGCTTCAATCCATTTTGGCTTATCATAAGTAGCTACTAACTTAAAATTAGCAATGTTTTTTTGTAAAAATTGAATAATTTCGTCAAATTTTAATTGAGCGTTTTGAACTAATTGAGCTGCCCTTAAAGTCATTAGTCCTTTGCTTGCGCTGCCTGCTAAAGTATCAAAAACATAAACTTGTTTTTGCGCTTCAGCTGGCAAAAACTTAACTGCTTGAAGCGCTGAATTATAAGCGCCGGAAAGCTTAGAACTAAAAGTAAAACATAGAATCTTTTCATAGTATTCTAATTTTTCGCGGAATACTTTCAGGAAATCATTAATAGAAGGTTGGGATGTTTTTATAAGTGAAGCTATCCCCTCTTTTTCCGCAGCCCTAATTTTTTGGTATACATCACCTGGAAATTGGGCTAAATTACCATAATCAATCTTAAAAGGAACAATAGAAATATTGTTATTGTTAATTAGATCCTCGGGCAAATCGCCCATATCGTCAGAGACTAAACCAATTGTCTTTTTGTTTTCATTTTTAGTTTTCATAATTTTATTATTTTATTTTATAATCCAGCCCATAAATAAGCTTTGCGGGCAAGCGTTAATACTTGTAACTGGATCAGTTAAACCGATAAAAGAGATTTCAGCTTTCTTGGTGGTTTTTAATTTAGCTTTTAATCTTTCTGCTTCTTCAGGGTTATCGCCGTGCGCAATTACTACCCTTAATCTTTGTCCAGCTGCTAAATTACGGCGAGTTAGACGCTCAATTTTTCTAAAAAGAATTTCTGCAAAATCTTTTGATTTTATTTTTTCTTTTGGGATAATTTGGCCATTTTTTGCTTCTATTAACAAATATTCCTTTTTTAGTTCTTTTTGTTGAGACTTTTCTTTTTTAAACCAAGTTCGGCTGTCAGGTTTGTCTTTCCACCATTGTGATCTTTCCAATATGCCCAAAAAATGGATATTGGGAATAGCCGCCTCTAATCGTTTGATTACTTCTTTAATTTTGCGTTGTTCTTGAATTAAATCCAAAGCTTCCAAAACCGCTAAAGATTGACCAGCGCTAATATGTTGGGAATTAATAACATAAACATTCTCTCTTTGTTCTAATGGCAATTGTTCTTTGGCTTTAAGGGCAGAAATGTAATTGTCAGACAATTTTGCACTGCTGACAATGCATATAACATTTTCAAACTTTTCTAATTGTTTTTTGTAAGATTCTAAGAAAAACTCCGGGGAAATTGATTTAATTGTTGGTTTAACATTAACACCCTTTTTCTTTGCCTCTTTGATTTTTTCACAAACATTTTCGCCGCTTAAGGTTTCTTCTTCGGGCCAATTTATTTTAAGAGGGATAACCTCAATATTATAATGTTGGATTATTTTTTGGGTAAGACCAGCGCGCTCATCAATAACAATGCCAATAGATGTATTTTTAAGGACTGATTCTGCACCCACAATCTCCATGGCCATATCTTGAATGCGTAAATTTTCCACTGCTCCCATTTTAGAAATTATATCGCGGACTTCGTAGGGCTCATCGGTATGGATATGAATTTTGGTGCGCTCACCTATTTGGACAATATCCAAACAATTTCCAATATATTTTAAGCGATTACGAATTTCTGATTCATTAACATCGGTGCGACGCATTAAAGCTACTACTTCAAATCGGTTAGATAGAATTTGCACATATTTGCGGGTTGCTGATTCTTCCTCCTCTTCTAAAGTTAAAGGTTTAATTGAGGCCGCGTCGGTTTGTTCGGCGAGCGTATCTAAAAATGTTTCTAAAACCATTAAAAAACCCAAACCGCCAGCATCAACTACGCCCGCCCTTTTTAAGAGTTCCATTTTTTCCGGAGTTTCTAAGAGGGCTTTATTGGCCGCCTTAAAAGCCTGACTAAATATTTTTAAGATATCTTTTTCGCGCTGAGCTTCATTTTGAAAAGTATCAGCAAAAGCCTTAATTACATCTAAAATAGTTCCCTCTTTGGGATTTTGGATGGCGCTTTTAGCGCGTTCATAACCCTTTTGAAAAGCTGAGCTTAAAATTTGAGCATCTATATTGTCAAGATTGCCTAAGGTTGGAATAAAGCCAGCTAAAAAGCCAGCATAAATAATACCGGTGTTGCCCTGAGCGGCTGTTAAAACTGCGTCCAAAACCGTGTTGCCAAATTCTTCCATTGATTCAAATTTTTTTTCTTCTAACGCGGTTTCCACCCCCCTTAGGGTGGCAGCTAAATTTGAGCCAGTGTCTTGGTCCGGCACTGGGAATACATTAATTTTGTTAACCTGTTCCTTATCTTTTTCCAATCTTTGGGCGGAAAAGATAAACATTTTTTGCAGTTCTTGATGGGTAATTTTTTCCATAGTTGAAAAAGGAAGCTGTTAAAACTTCCTTTTATATTTTATTTAATCTGATTTTTCCAATCTTCTAATAATTTTTTAGCTAAATCCTTGCCACCCAATCCAAATGCTAAACCAAAAGACAAAACCAAGAGAGCTACGATGCCAATAAAAATACTTAAAACTAAAGTCGGAACAATTTTTAGTTGGTAAAGTATAGAAAGGACAGCCAGAATCCAAGTCGCGCCAGCTAAGATATCGCCTAAAATTCCAGAATAAGTTATTTTTTGTTTTTCTAAACTGACTAAAACAATTTTTTTAGAAAAATTAGCGATATAAATAGCAAAGATAAAAATAACGATAGAGATTAAGATGTTAGGATAATAATTGATAATTGCCATTAAAATTGAATCGGCTTGCTCTAATCCGACAATATCAAAGAAAACCGTTAAGAAAAGCAAAATAAAAAGAATCTCAATTAAAACTCCAAAAACTTTAGCAATATCTAAGTCGTAGCGGTCTAAAAAAGTTTCCCAGCCGAGCGACTTAGCCATTTGGTTTAATCTAATTTTATTGAAAAGATTAATGGCAATTTTTTTAATTTTAAGCGAAATTAAATAGCCGAGGAACAAAATAAATAAACCCCAGAGCAGATTGGGAGCATTGTTTAAAATATATTGGGTGAAAGCATTAGTTAAATTTGTCATTTTTTGCTTTATTTTATTTATTTAGTTTATTATTTTTTAATTGGGCAGTTTTGTATGTTTTAGTTTAGGTTTTTTTAGCTTATCTTACCATTTAGCTTTATGCAAGCCTAAATTATACCCAATTCGGTTAAAGACAATATGAATTATAAAAGTTAAAACAAATAAAGTCAACCAAAATTTGGCGCCTAAATTCAAAGTTGGTTCTAAAAATAGGCAAGCGCCGAGTGCGTAATTAGTTTGGTCAAAAGGAATAAAAGGAAAGCCGGGTTTTAGTTTGAGTCGACGCTTTATAAAAGCAAAAAAGAGGTCTCCAAAAACAATGCCCGCTCCAAGCCGTAATCCAAAAAGAAAGCCATTGTACTGAGCATAAGAAGGAAAACCAATAGTTTCATAAATACCTAATTGATAATGAGAGTTTATGGTAAAAAGTAATTCTGTGAATATAGAGCAAGTTAAAAGTTCTGCCACAGCCCCGCGCCAAGTTTTATGGTTGCCTAATATTGGCATACCCCATAATTGTTTATTATTATCAATTGGTTGCGCCAAAAAATTAACTTTTTGAAGCAAGGGCGGCATAGCATTAGCAACATAAGCCGGGGCAAAAAAATATATTAACGAGCCAATATATTGAAGATAAGGCATACGATAAATATTTAAAATTTAATAATTTTAGTCTCCGTTCCCTCTCTTAGTCGTTTGATATTTTCTCGATGCGCCCACCAGACTATTATAACATAAATAAATCCCAATCCCACATACACCGGACAATAAGCATAAAATCTGGTTTTGTACCAAAATAAAAATGGAATAGCTAAAATAGCAATTAAATTAGTTAAACTCATATATTGTATACAAACAAGCAAAATCGCCCAAGCTATTAAGAAAATTAAAAAATATTTCCAGCCCAAAATCATAATCATTGAGGCAAATATAACAGTTATCCCCTTTCCGCCTTTGAAGTTTAACCAAACAGGAAAGATATGACCAAAAACAGGGGCGAGGCTAATTAAAGCCATTTGCCAACCAGGTTCAAAATACAAGCTTCCTATATATATAGGCAGGATAGCTTTGGCAATATCCAAAATAGCCACCACAATCCCCTGCTTAAAACCAACTGTCCGCATAACATTGGTTGCCCCAGTTGCACCACTCCCCTTTTTCCGAATATCAATATTTTTAGTTTTGCTAATAAGATAGCCGAATGGTATTGACCCGGCCAAATAGCCAAAAATTAATAATAAGATAAGTAATAATTGTTGATTCATTTGAAATTAAAATCTTCAATAGCGTTTTTATAATGTTTAAGATAAGCTTTTTTCTGATTTAAATCTAAGGTGATTATTATTATATCAATTTGTCGGGGCGTGGTCAAAGGCAGTTTATGTTTTTTAAGCCAATTTTCAGCAACTCGGATTAGCCGTTTCTTTTTAGGTGAATTGATTTTAGCTTCTAAAGGAACTAGAGGTCGGCCAATTTTAGTTTTAGATTTAACTTCAATAAAAACATAGATTTTCTTATAGCGAGCAATTATATCTATTTCACCTATTTTTTTATTTGTCAGGCGACTGGTAATATAAAAATTTCTATCCAAGATTTTGTAGTGATTTTTTTGAAGATATTTTAAGGCTACCATCTCCCCTATTTGCCCAATTTTAGTAGTTGAATTTTGAGACATAGGTTAAATTATATTTAAGATTATATCTCAAGCTGGACAAAATAGCAAAATATTTTTTGTCCACTAAGCTTTTTCCGGACATTTTAGTGGACAAATCTGTCCACTAAATTTGTCCACTAAAATGTCCACTTGTCCACTAAATGTCCACTAAGCTTTTTTAGTGGACAAATCTGTCCACTAAATTTGTCCACTAAAATGTCCAGAAAGAGCATTTTTATATATTAGAATAAAAAATAGATTATCTGTCAAGAGGAAAAACCCTATTTTTAGCCCTAAATCTTGTTTTAAGACCCTCCCCTACGTATTATAAGGCCGAATGATGTGTCATTTTTGGGAAAACGATTTTCAAATGAATTTCATTTTTGCAAAAACAACACATCATTTAACATATTAATAAAAATTATTACCATATTTTAGCTCAAAATAAGCTATTATTAGCTTTAAATTTATCATTTAAGCTATAATTTAACTAATTTATTTTTCCTCAAAAGTGCCAAAAAGCTAATAAACATAAGGATTTTCGGTGTTCTATGTGAAAAATAAGTTAAAAAATTGGTAAAAATATCTAAAATAAACAAAATATTTAAAAATAACTAATAATATATATAATTTAGACAAATAAAGGCAAATTATCCTTATTTTTGGGTCTAAAGTCAGTTTTTACAACTTTATCTACCCTAAAAATGACTAATCATTTATCTTTTACCCTAAAATTACTCTTTTTAACCTAAAATTATGATTTTGTCATAAAAAGCTGATTATATATAATGTGCCTTTTTGGAGAAAATAATTTTCAAATAAATTTCATTTTCCTAAAAATGATACATCATTTAATCTATTTAAATTAACTATTTAATAAATAATTGCTTAAAATTCATTAAATATTAAATGATTTGTCATTTTTGGCCTACTCATTATCAAAAAAATAATGTTTTCGCCCCAAAAGGTAGATGATTTTATCTAATTTTAAGCCAAAAATCTACTTTTTTGAGTTCTACAAAGAACATTTTGCCTTTTTTGGCTTTTTTCAGCCCAAAATACCCTTAATCATAGATAATGTGCTATTTTTGGGAAAATTAAATTCATTTGAAAATCGTTTTCCCAAAAATGACACATCATTCGGCCTTATAATACGTAGGGGAGGGTCTTAAAACAAGATTTAGGGCTAAAAATAGGGTTTTTCCTCTTGACAGATAATCTATTTTTTATTCTAATATATAAAAATGCTCTTTCTGGACATTTTAGTGGACAAATTTAGTGGACAGATTTGTCCACTAAAAAAGCTTAGTGGACAGCTTAGTGGACAAGTTTTGTCCACTAAAACCCTTAGTGGACAAGTTTAGTGGACAGGTTTTGTCCACTAAAAAAGCTTAGTGGACATTGGTTCATTATTAAAAAATTAGTTTTTGAGATATTTTTTGCTTTTATTTTTTTGTTTTTAGATGGTTTGATCCTCTATTTTTGTAAAACAACTTTAAATTTTAGATTATTAAAGAAGGACTAAAAAAGAGATATTTCTATTAGGGTGGACCCGACGAGAATCGAACTCATAACGCTACTGTGTGAAAGTAGTATTTTACCATTAAACTACGGGTCCAATTATTATCAGAATGTTTTTATGTATTGTTTAAAGCAAGGAATTTTCTGGAGTTTTATTTTTATGTCTAAATTTTATTAAGAACAATAAAATAAACAAAAGAGATAGCGGAAAACGAACAAGGCAGGGAAGTCAAACCTAACAAGGCAGGAAAAACAAAAAGAGCAGGGCAGGGGTTTTATAAAAATTGAAAGATAGGATGAATAGGATAATAGAAATAGGCAGTCGGGAACAAAATATATAGAAAGAAACGGGAAGAAGCAAAAAAAGAAGAAAGAAAAACGAAAATAAAGAGGGGATTAGCAATAAAATTCAAATTGTTTTTAAAATCATTAACATTATGGATGTTTTCTAATGGTAGAATAACAAAAATTAGTATAAAAAACAAGCATTCTTAAACAGATTAAAAGGCAACCATGAATCTTGGTAAAAGAATATCTATTTTATCTACAAGATAGATAAGTTTGAGGGAAATAATTTTTATCCACAATTGACAATGATGGGGGAGGGGGTAATATTAATATCAACAATGTTAATATTAATGAATTAAGGTTAACATTAGTATTATTATAAAGATATATTTTAAAATTTAGTAATTATTGTGAACTCAGTTGCGAAACGACAAATTATTTTTTTAGCTCATTTAATTTATTAGCAATAATAATTTTTCACCGGCCATCAGCCGCGGTTTTTTTATGGTTTTTGAAATATTAAAAAAATTAAAAACAGAAAAGAGAAAAATGTTTAAAGATTAGTTTATATATCAATTGATATTTAGTTCTTTTAATAGTTCTTTTGCAAGTTATTTAGTTCTTTTTATAAGGCTTTAATGGGTTAGGTAATTCTCATTGAGCTGTTAAAAATGTTTAGGCACAAACCTAAATACTTTAAAATAGTTCCTTTAATTTATTTAATTGATTAGCTTAAGATAAATTATTTATTTAAGTTCTTTTTAATTAGTTTTTTGAATTATGTTTTAATAGAGCATTAATAAAAATACCTTATAATGTTCTATTAGATATAAAACTTTAAACTTTTAGCTTAATTAAGTTTTCAGTAAGAAAATAATTTAATATTAAATATAATAAAAATGGAAAAAAAGCACAAAATAATCATCGCTGTTGCGGTAGCTGTGATTTTACTCATTGGTCTTGGTGTTTGGGGATATGGCTATTGGCAAAAGAGCCAAGAAGCTCAACTTGGCTATCTTCAGTTTAATGATTTTATTAAACAGAGTAATAACAGCGAGGTTTATTATACTAATCAGAAGTTAGGTTTACAATTTAAAATTCCCGAAGGATGGACAGCCGGACCGAGCGTTATGGATAGTTTAGCTTTATTTAGTCCAGATTATACTGATTTTAAGGAAACTGACCCAACCAGAATGTTTCTTCCTAAAACTGGCTGTTGGATTGGAGTAAGCGCTAAAAAAACTGTAAACGATGACGCTGATTATGCCATAACTAAGGACCGTTTAGATCATCAAGATATTTTATCCACTCTTAATATGAAAAATGAAACCTATGATGTTGTAAGTGTAAGCGGTAAAACCATGTTAAGAAGAGATTTAATAGTAGATAGCAATAAGAATAATACTGGGAAGTTTTTAACTATAGAATTCGCTGAAAATAATAAATATTATCGTTTTGAAACTTATTTATTCGGCCAAGACCAAGAAAAATGCTCTCAAATCTTTGATGATTTTTTGAAAACGGTTTCTTTATATTAAAATGAATTTTTACAATTTAACTCGAAGGTTTTTCATAACCTTATTGTTGGCTGTTTTTTTAGTTATGCCTAAGTTGGCGCAAGCAGCTGATAGTGATTATCAGACTCTTTCTGAGGTTGAAACTAAAAAAATTATTCAATTAATACCTAAAGTACTATCCCAAAATTGGATATCTTATTCAGTCGATGCTTATTCTGACCCTACTCAAAAAACTATCTTATCATTCATAAGAACCTGTGTTCAGTTTGACCTTTGGAATTATTTTTTTGGAGAATTGCCGATTGACATAGCCATGACTATTTCCAAAGAAGCCATTAATTTAGCTCAGATTTTAGGTGGCGATAAGGCAATAAGTGAAACTATTGGCTATTTAGAAAATAAAAGCGTTGACCAAGCTGTTCAGACTGCTCTTGATTATTTATTTCAAAACCAAATTAAGGTTGCCTTTGGGTCAATGAGAGTGCAATACAAGACAACAAGCGGTCAAGTAGATACAAACTTACAATACATTATTGTCTATAAGCCCCAAAACAATCAGACTGGCGAATTAATTATGAGAATATATTCTCCTGCGGCTATTGAGCCTCCTGTTAGTCATGGTTCTTATGGATTGGCAGTGGGATTTATTAATGATATGCCTGCTGGCCAAAAGATACCTCCTTTTATTGCTGAAATTAGAGGAACAATGAAAGATACTAATTTTATTTATGATAGAATTTGGACCACAACACCAACAATTACTATTTCTCTTCCTAAAACCGTGCCGGATTTTAATTTAAGGCCTAAATCTTGGTTGGATAAATATGTCAAAGAGCCAATTTCTCAAGCTCTGCAAAACATTACTAATGCTTTTGATTTTTTCTTGCCTTCTAAGAGTCAAGTTACTGATTATATTACCACCGATGAAGATGAAAACACTAAAAGTATTAATGCTGAGATAAGCCAAATGGTTTCTAATCAAGCAAGTTCTACCAATCAATCAACCCAATCGTCTCCATCAAACCAATCAACCCAATCATCCCAATCATCTCCATCAAACTCATCTCCATCAAATTCATCTTCGCAAGCAACTTCTTCTCAAGGAGCAGCAAGTCAAAGTTCTAAACAAAATATCAGTTCTTCTCAAGCTCAAGCTCAAGCTCAAACCCAAACCCAACCCCAAACCCAACCTCAGCCTCAAACCCCAAGTCCAACCCAAAATTTATCTGCTCAATCCCCATCGCAACCTTCTAATAATTTAATAGCCGGGCTTACCGAAGCAGAAACGAGAGCTGCTTTAATTAGACTTTTAGAAGTATATCGTCAGCGCGTTTTCGGTTCAGTAGAGGCAGAGGAAGAGGACTTAACTGAAGAAGAGAATAATGAAGATAAGCAGGCGGATAGTCAAACTACTAACCAAACTCAATCTCAAACTCAAACTTCTTCAAATTCTAATTCAACCGCTTGCTCTATAGCCAACATCTCCTCATCTTCCAAACAAAACAAGGTTATTTTTAATGAAATTGCCTGGATGGGGGATAAGGTCAGCGCAAGTAATGAGTGGATTGAATTAAAAAATATTTCTAACCAAAAGATAAATTTAGCGGGTTGGAGTTTGGTCAATGCCAATCAAAAAATTAAGATTGTTTTTCAAAGTTCTCACGCCTTAAATTCGGGCGCCTTTTTATTATTAGAGAGAACAGACGATAATTCTGTTCCTAATATAACGGCTGATTTAATATATAATGGCGCCTTAGCTAATACAAACGAAACTCTTTATTTATTTAATAATAATTGTGAGTTAGAAGATATTGTTAAGGCCCAGCCAAATTGGCCAGCTGGCGATAATGAAACAAAGCGGACAATGGAGAGGGCTTTAAACAATTTAATTTGGTATACTTATGGCGCGAGCGATGAAGACGATATTTTAGGCACTCCCAAAGCAGAGAATAGCAATACCAATTGGTCTAAGCCCTTGCCGGGTGGAAGCGGAGGAACTAATAGCAGTTCTAATTCTAATAATACTAATAATACCAACAATACTAATAATACTAATAATGCCAATAATACTATTACTGCTTGTTCGCAAACCAATCTCAATAATCCAATACACGGCCCTGTTATTATTAATGAGGTTGCTTGGATGGGAACCAATGTAAGCGCTAATGACGAGTGGATTGAATTGAAAAATCTTAGTTCAGAAACAATCAATTTAAGCCAGTGGCAGTTATTAGACAAAGATGAGCAAATTAAAATTTATTTTAGCGCAGCTGACACCATTGCGCCGAATGGATTTTATTTATTAGAGCGGACTGACGACGAAAGCGTGCCTAATATTAAAGCTGACAAAATTTATACAGGCAGTTTAGGGGATAGCAATGAATCTTTAAGATTGTTTAATAATAATTGTAGTTTAATTGATGAAGCAGTAGCTGAAACTAATTGGCCTCAAGGAGATAAAACTCAAAAAAAGACAATGGAAAGAGCCGCTAATTTAGAATGGCAAACTTATGCTGATGCCTTGCCAGATGGTGTAAGCGGGTTAATGGGCACTCCCAAAAGAGAAAATAGCGTCCCTACTCAATTGCCAAATAATGAAAACAATAATAACGGACAAAATAATAACAATGGAAATAATGAAAACGGGGACAGCGAACAAGAACCGCTCGAGAATGATTTTTCTTCTCAAGCCATTGCGGATTTAGCGGTAAGCCCTAATAGCGAAGCCAAAAATTCAGCTGTTTTAATGTGGACACCCTTAGCTGAGGCTAGTAATTATGAAATTTTTTATAGCTTTGATAGTCCTGCTAATTGGCGCAACCTTAATGCTTATGAAGATATAGTTATTGGCGCGCCAGATAGCGACGGCAAAATTAAAGTAACCTTGTCTGACCTTTATTGGGATAGTAATTATTATTTTGCAGTTAAAGGAAAAAATAGCGAAGCCGCATATTCAGCTCTCAGCAATCCAGTTAATTTCCAGATTGCCAAGGCCCAGCACCAATATGCTTTTAATTATGGAGATTTTGGTCATTCCGGAAAAATTGTTAATACCGGACCTGTTACCCTAAACAACGTCATCACTCAAGGTCAAGTATTTGTTGCTGGCCAAAACGATTCTGCAGATGACGAAGCTTTTTACTCTCCGCCAGTAATAAATGAAAATGGCGAAGTTATTTTCAAAGGCATAATAGATGGGCGGGAAGGCATTCATTGCTTTACTAAATCAGGGGTTCAAAAATGGTATTTTGCTTCTGGAACTCGGGAAAGGGTGCCGCCAGCCCTTGGTTCAGATGGGACAATATATGTAGTAGAAGGTTCGATTGTTTTTGCCCTTTCCCCGAGCGGAAAAATAGTTTGGCGGGAAGGATTTGACCGCGCTTACAATAAGCTGCCTGCCTTAGCGCCCGATGGTTCAATCTATATGCTTGTAAAGATTAACACTTCTCCTTATTTAGTTAAATTGACAGGACATCGCGATAATACTTTCACCCGGGAAAATATTATGGATTTAAGCTCAATCTTAAATGGAGAAACCATTTATGATGACAATGATAATTCTGAGATAGTTTTTGACGAACAAGACAATCTTTATTTTGCTATAAAAGACAGGTTGCTTGGTTTTAATGCTAATGGACAAAAGATACTGGAAAAGAAAATTGGTCCCGTGTTTTCACCAGATTATGTCATTAATAACGATGAGACTGTGACTTTAAAAGAAATAATTTATTCTAATAATATTCTTTTAGTAAATGCAGAGCGAGGTTATTGTAATAAAGAAAGAGGTTGCCGTAATTATCTTTATGCTTTTAACATAAACAATATGGAAACACCTTTGTGGGCAAAGACCATCAATGTTTTATTAGGGGCAAGCTCTGAAGAAGTACATTTTAAGGTTAGATTGCCTACTTATACTGGTTCGGTAGTTTATTTATATGCTTGTTCTTTATTAACCGGGGAGCAAAAATGGGCCAAGAGCGCTGGCGGTCTTGATATGTCTATGGTTACTATTGACAACCAAAACCATCTTTATCTTTCCTTGGGCGATGGGAGTATTTATGGAGTTGATACTGCTCAAGCTACCGACGAATTATTGGACCACGCTCAGGTATTTAGGTCTTATATTATTAATAGCTATAATTCTTATCCCATTGCCATTGGTCAAAATGTTTTATACTCATATAAGGTCAATCAAATTTATCAAGTCACTTATTGAAGGGAAGTGGGAGAGAGCGGAATATTAAAATAGTTATAAGAATAAAGAGAGGGGAAATGGTAAAAAAATAGTTTGGCGGTTAAACAAAAGGTGCGCTAACAAGCGCGCCTTTTTCTATGGGTCAGGTCCTAGCAGTAGGGGTTATGTCCCGTCGGTATTTTTTCGGCATTTCAAGTTGTGATATTTTTTAATGGGTTCGTATTTCAAGGTGTGATGTTTATGGGGTCTGACCCCTAAACATCACTTCAACTCTAAAATGAGCAAAACATCATTCTAAACATTCTCCTTGTTTATTTTTCATTTGACACCTACAACCAAGAAAAGGTATAATCAAACTAATCAATTATAATAAATAATAAATAATTAATTAAAGTTCATTTATGAAAAACAAAACTATGGAAAACAAAACTATAACAACCAATACTCTAAAGCATTCCCAATCTTCTTTT
>ERZ795052.788-NODE-788-length-46148-cov-8.038314_pt1 | contig 46148 bp, 39 predicted proteins | sample MGYA00375136_ERZ795052 | MGnify/ENA primary metagenome ERZ795052 (study PRJEB30181, sample SAMN05720156) | activated sludge metagenome | isolation source: Anaerobic digester | place: Japan | collected 2015-05-26 ... | reverse complement strand
CGGCCGCCTGTCGGTTTCCGGAAAAAACGCATTCGTGCATGCAGATCCGGTCATAGGGAAGGTCGAAATGCGGCTTCAGCCTACGCTGAATGTAGTTTGCGTTGAGCACGGCCATTTCCGTCGCGCGCCGAAGGCCTTCCCCGCCCAGCGAACGGAGGTAGGCATAGGCTTTGACGATGACCGTGAAGTTTCCGTAAAAAGCGCGGACGCGGCCGATGGTGTCGGGAAAATCTTCCGACAGGCGGTAGGTCTCGCCGTTTTTCACCACGCGGGGCACCGGCAGAAAATCGACCAGCGGTTCCGCCACACCCACCGGGCCGCTGCCCGGGCCGCCGCCGCCGTGCGGCGTGGAGAAGGTTTTGTGCAGGTTTAGCTGAAGGACGTCAAAGCCCAGATCTCCGGGCCTCGTTTTGCCGAGGTATGCGTTGGCGTTCGCCCCGTCGCCGTAAAGCAGGCCGCCCGCACCGTGGACGATCGCCGCCACTTTTTCAATGTTGCGTTCAAACAGGCCCAGCGTGTTGGGGTTGGTAAGCATCAGCGCGGCGGTGTCCTGCGTCATCAGGGCTTCCAGGTGCTGCAGGTCAACGCCGCCTTCGGGGTTGGAGCGCAGCGTGACCGTTTCGAATCCGCACAGCGCGCCGGAGGCGGGATTGGTTCCGTGCGCCGCGTCGGGGATCAGGATTCGGTGGCGCTTTTCGCCGCGTTTTTCAAAATATTTCCGGATCATCATCACGCCGGTGAGTTCGCCGTGCGCGCCCGCCGCCGGCTGCAGCGTGAAGTCGGCCATGCCGAAAAGACCGGCGAGCAGCCTCTGCATGTCGTACATCAGCCCCAGGCTTCCCTGCGCGAACTCAAAAGGAGCGTTCGGGTGCAGGCCGGCAAAGCCGGGAAGGGCCGAGATATTTTCGTTGATCTTGGGATTGTATTTCATGGTGCAGGAGCCCAGCGGATAAAAACCGAGATCGACGCCGAAGTTCCGCCGCGATAAATTGGTATAGTGCCTCACCAGGTCGATTTCCGCCACTTCCGGCAGATCCAGGCCGCCGCGAAGATATTTTGAGCCGATCGTTGCATCGATGTCGACGGCCGGCACGTCGCTTGCGGGAATCTGGACGGCCGAACGCCCGGGTTTGCTGATTTCAAAAATGAGTTCCATGCGTTTTTCCCTAATTCAAAATTTCCGCGACCCGGTCCATGTCCTCCTTGGACAGCATTTCCGTTGCGCAAAAGAGCAGCGCCTGGTCCAGCTCCGGGTAGTCCCCCGAAAGTTCGTATCCGCCGATCAGGCCCTCCCCGTGCAGCTTCTCGTTGACCCGGCGCGCGTCGGGACAGCCCAGCGCGAATTCGTTGTATACCGGCGCGGAAAAAATTTCCCGCCAGCCTCGAATCTGCAGAAGTTTGTTTTTCAGATACTGCGTTTTGTAAACGTTCAGCAAGGCCAATTTGCCCAGGTTTTTGCCCAGCGCCGCCAGATAAACCCCCGCCGCCAGCGCGCAGAGCGCCTCATTGGAGCAGATATTGGAGGTCGCCTTTTCGCGGCGGATGTGCTGTTCGCGGGTTTGCAGCGTCAGCACGAATCCGCGCCGGCCGTTTTTGTCGACCGTCGCGCCGGCGAGCCGGCCGGGAATGCGCCGCAGATATTTTTCCCGCGCCGCAAAAATCCCCAGATAGGGCCCGCCGAAGCCAAGCGGGTTGCCGAAGCTCTGGCCCTCGCCCACGACGAAATCCGCTCCGCTTTCGCCCGCTGGTTTCAAAATGCCCAGGCCGGTGGCGTCGGTAAATCCGGCGATGAGCATCGCACCCTGTTTGTGGGCCGCTTCGGCCAGCGGCTGGAGATCTTCGATGCAGCCGAAAAAATTCGGGCTCTGCACGATCACCGCCGCCGTATCCTTGTCCAGCGCGGCCGAAAGCGCCGCCGGATCGATCTGCCCTTCCGGCTGCCAGGGAATTTCCTTGAGCGTGCAGCCGTTGGCCCACAGGTAGGTTTGCAAAACCCGGCGGTATTGGGGATGAACCGACCGCGCCGCGATTATTTTGGGCCGGCCGGTCATTCGGTTGCACAGGACGGCCGCTTCCGCCATGGCCGAGGCCCCGTCATACATGGAGGCGTTGGCGATTTCCGTCCCGGTGAGATGCGCGATCATGGTCTGATATTCGTAAATGGCCTGCAGAATGCCCTGGCTCATTTCCGCCTGATAGGGCGTGTAAGCCGTGTAAAATTCGGCGCGTCCGACGATGTGGTTCACGACCGCCGGAATGAAGTGGTGATAGGCGCCTGCGCCGGTTAGCGTAGCGCGCGGCAACAAGTTTTTTTCACTCTGCGCCCGCATCAGCTCCCAGATTTCCTGCTCGGCAAGCGATGCCGACATGCCGGGAATCTCTCGCAGGCGGAATTTTTGCGGGATGTCGGCAAACAACTCTTCGATGCCGCTGATGCCGATGGCCGACTGCATTTGCGCGATGTCTTCGGGAGTGTGGGGGCAGTAATCCATGGATTTAGTGCTTTTCCTCCAAAATCAGGGCGTCATAAGCGGCGGCGTCCAGAAGGGTTTTCAACTCTTCCGGATCGGTTACTTTCAGCCGGGCGATCCACCCCTCTCCGAAAGCGTCCCGGTTGACGAGTTCCGGCGCGTCTTCAAGAGCCTGGTTGACGGCGATGACTTCTCCGCCGACGGGCGAATAAACGTCGGATACGGATTTGACGGATTCCACCACCGCCAGCGGTTCACCCGCCGCGACTTTTTTGCCGATCGGGGGCAGCTCCACGAACACGATGTCCGTCAGCATTTCCTGGGCGTAATCGGTGATGCCGATTAAGGCCGTTTTGCCGCCCAAATCCAGGATCCATTCATGATCTTTCGAATACCATCTGTCGGTGGGGTTTGGTTTGGACATGCCGAGTCTCCTTAAGGAATTTATTTTTGTCTTTTATAGAAGGGAAGCTGAACGATTTTTGCTCCGCTGACGGCATCGCGGATACCGATGGAGATTTCCGAGCCCGGCTCGGAGTTTTCGGCGTCGATAAACGCCAGGCCGATCGCCTTGTTGAGCGTCGGCGAGAGCGTGCCGGACGTGACGGAACCGATCGTCCGGCCGTCCTTGATTACCGGATAGCCGTGACGTGCGATGCCGCGTCCGGTCATCTCGAAGCCGGCCAGCTTTTTGCGAATGCCGGCCCGCTTCAAGGCCGAAAGCGCGGCTTTCCCGGCAAAATCCTTGTTCCAGTCCACCAGCCAGGCATAGGGAACCTCCAGCGGGCAGGTCTCCTGCGTGATATCCTGACCGTTGAGCATCATGCCGGACTCCAGGCGAAGGGTGTCTCGCGCGCCCAGCCCGGCCGGTTTCATGCCCTGCGGAGCGCCTGCGTCCATGAGACTGTCCCAGATTGCGCCGATTTTTTCGGCGGCGGCGTAAATTTCGAAACCGTCTTCGCCCGTGTAGCCGCTGCGGGAAATGATGGCCGGAATTCCGGCTACCTGCGAGGGGATAAACCAGTAGAAACGAAGGGTTTTTAAATCGGCCGGCGTCAGAGGCTGCAAAATCTCTTCCGAGCGAGGTCCCTGCAAATCCAGTTTGCCGGTCCGGTCGCTCACGTCCGAGAGAGAAGCGTCAAACTTTTTTTCCTCCAGGATGGATTGAATCCTTTTTAAATCGGATTCGCGCGTCGTGGCGTTGGTCACGAGCATGTAGACGTCGCGGTCCATTTTATACACGGTCAGGTCGTCAATGATGCCGCCCCGGTCATTGAGCAGCGCGGAGAGCTTGATCTGTCCGGTTTTTTGCTCCGCCAGGTCGCGCGTCAGGGCATACTGGAGCAGATCCAGCGCCCGGGGCCCTCTCACTTCCATTTCTCCCATGTGGCAGATGTCAAAGACAGAGGCGCAGGCCCGGGTTGTTCGATGCTCTTCCATGACGCTGGTGTATTGTACGGGCAGGGCCCAGCCGCCGAAGTCGATGATTTTGGCGTTCAGGGCGGCATGACGGTCGTACAAAGGCGTTTTTTTCATGAAAAGCGATCCTCTTTCGTCGATGCTGCTGCTATTTGAAAAGCTTGTCGATCAGGGCCTGTTTGCTTTTCGGGTAGTAGAGGGTTCCCTCATAATCCACGATGAGTTTGCCGTCCAGATGGTCGATTTCATGCTGCACCACCCGGGCGGTCCAGTCCAGGTAGCGCTTGCTGATTTTTTCGCCTTTTTCGTTCAAGGCGCGAACCTTGATTTCGGGAAACCGCTCCACATCAATTTGAATGTCCGGGCAGGAAAGACACCCTTCAGTCGCCGCCACCTTCTCGCCGCGTGCCTGGGTTATACGCGGATTGACCAGAACATCGTAATCCTCCGGGGACATTTTTTTCTTCCGGTCATTGCCCGGTTTGTTGCGGAAAATGATGATTCTTTTATTCACGCCGATCTGGGGACCGGCCAGCCCCGAGGCGTCGTCCCGGCAGGTAAAGGAATCGACGAGCGCCTGGATTTCGGCTTTTTCCGCGGCGTCGAGCGGTATTTTCATCTCCACCGATTTTTTTCGAAGGACGGAAGAATCCGCTTCGTTGATACCGTCGTCATTCCAAAGGGTTAAAACTCTTTTGGGGGCCATTTTTTTGCACCGGTTCGCTGATTTTTCAAGACCTATAACACCGATCAGCCGTTATTTCAAGCAAACCAAGCTTGCAAATTGTCCCCATCTTTTGTTAAACAATCATACCGTTAACCGGAATACAGCGAAAGACCTTGCATTGTGATCCATTCCATCGTCGCCCATACGGCGAAAAAACAGTTTGCCCGCGCCCTGAATTTTCAAAACGGTGCAGCACCCGGCTTGCCCGCCTGCACCGATGAACGTCCGCGTCTGCTGTATCTCCATATTCCTTTTTGCGAAGAGCTGTGCCCCTACTGTACCTTTCATCGCATTCGTTTCGATGAACCGCTGGCCCGGAGCTATCATGCGGCCCTGCGCCGGGAAATGGCCCTTTACCGCCGCCAGGGATATCGGTTTTCCGGACTTTACGTGGGCGGCGGAACCCCGACGGTATTGATGGATGAACTGGCGGAAACGATTCAGATTGCAAGGGATTTGTTCCCCATCGAATCCGTTTCGGTGGAGACCAACCCGAATCACCTGACGGACGCCCATCTTTCCGCCCTGCAGCGGGCGGGAGTTCATCGGCTTTCCGTGGGTGTGCAAACTTTCAACGACGGCCTGCTGATGAAGATGGTGCGCTACGACAAATACGGGTCGGGGGAAGACATCGCGGCGCGCCTCAGCTCCGCGCAGGGGGCTTTTGAAACGCTCAACGCCGACATGATCTTCAACTTTCCCGAACAGACCGAAAAAATGCTGGAAGCCGATCTGGCGATTTTGCTGAAACTCGGGATGCAGCAGATCACGTTTTATCCCCTGATGGTTTCCGAGTTCGCCCGCCGGCGGATGCAGAAAACGCTGGGCGACGTCAATTTCCGGCGGGAACCGTCGTTTTTCCGGCTGATCCGGCGCCGCCTGGAGCCGCATTACGATGCATCGTCGGCCTGGTGCTTTTCGCGCAAGAAGGCCGCCCAATCGCTCATCGACGAGTACGTCGTGGATTTTGACGAATACGCGGGACTGGGAAGCGGCGCCATCGGCTACCTGCAGGGCATGTGCTACGCCAACACCTTCGATATTGAAAAGTACATTCAAGATTTGTTGAAAGATCGCCTGCCGCTTCAGGCTTCGCGACGGTTTGACCTGCCGGACCGGATGCGCTACGACTTTTTGATGAAGCTTTTCAGCACCCGGATGAATGTCGAGGAGATGGAGAAGAAATACGGCGGACGGTTTTTGAAAACCTTGTGGAAGGAAACGGCCGCGTTTACCCTGGCCGGATCGTTTCGCTACTTTTCGCCCTGTTTGCATTTGACGCCGCGCGGGCGCTACTGGTGGGTGGTCATGATGCGGGAATTTTTCATCGCGGTAAACCATTTCCGTGATCACTGCCGCCGGGAGGCGGGCCTGGAGGACGGAACGATTGAGTAGCTCAGCGCGGGAGATTCGGGCATGGACGCCCCTTTTCCGCGCCGGGGTTTCGAAAGAGGTGGATATGGACGACAGAAGAAAAGCGTTGCTCCGGGGTCTTCCCAAAATTGACGACGTACTGGGACTTGTGGAAAAAAACGGAATTTATGCAAAGGCGTCAAGGGACATTGTCCGGGAAGCCTGCCGAGAGGTCGTGCAGAGCCTGCGCGAGCAGATCCTGTCCGCGGCGGACAAAGCCCTGCCGTCTCTTGCCTTGGACGCGGCCTCGGCCGCCCGCGCCGTGGAGGAGCGGATGGATCGACTGCATCGATTCAAATTACGACGCCTGGTCAACGCCACCGGCGTCATCCTGCACACCAACCTGGGGCGTGCGCCTCTCTGCCCTGAAGCGATGGACCGCATCGTGGAGGTCGGGCGCGGCTACTCCAATCTGGAATTCGATCTGACGCGCGGCGAACGCGGCCTGCGCTACGATCATGTCACCGGCCTGATCTGCGCGCTCACCGGCGCGGAGGACGCCCTGATCGTCAACAACAACGCTGCCGCGGTTCTGCTCACACTGAACACGCTGGCCGAGCACAAGGAAGCGATCGTCTCGCGCGGCGAACTCATCGAAATCGGCGGCGAATTCCGCATTCCGGACGTCATGGCCAAAAGCCAATCGATCCTGCGCGAGGTCGGGACCACCAACCGGACGCGTCTGGCCGATTATGAAAAAGCCATCGGTCCGAATACCGGCGTGATTCTGAAAGTGCACACGAGCAACTACCGGATTGTCGGATTCACCGAAGAGGTGGAACTCCTTTCCCTGGTGGCGCTGGGCAAGCACCACGGGATTCCCGTTTTTGACGACCTCGGCAGCGGCTGCCTGGTGGATCTGGCGGCGTTCGGCCTGCGGCACGAGCCGACCGTGCGCGAAGTTCTGGATTCGGGCGTCGATGTGGTGACCTTCAGCGGCGACAAGCTCCTGGGCGGTCCGCAGGCGGGCATCATCGTCGGCAAAAAAGACATTGTGGCGCGCATCAAGAAAAATCCGCTGAACCGCGCGCTGCGCATCGACAAATTCACGCTGGCTGCGCTGGAGGCAACCCTGATGCACTATCTCGTGCCCGGGGACGCCCCCCGGAATCTGCGCTCCCTTCGGGCGCTGACCGAATCCTTGAACGACGTCCGAAAGCGCGCCCGAAAATTGACGGCAAAGCTCAGGCGCGCCGGCCTTTCCGATCTGACATTTGAACTGAAAGCGTCCACGGCGGCCGCGGGCGGCGGATCGCTCCCGACCGAGGAGATTCCCTCCGCCGTGGTCGCGGTGAAGTCCGCCAAAATGTCCGCCAGCCGAATGGAAGCCGGGCTGCGCAGGGCGGCGGTGCCCGTTATTGTCCGCGTGGATGAAGACGAAATTCAAATCGACCTGCGCACCGTGTCCGAAGACGAGTTCGGCTTCGTGGCGGACGCCCTGAGAAGCCTTGCGGACTCCCCGTGACGCGCGGTCCGTGCCGCCGCGCCTTCAGGATGCCTGACGGATCAAGAGCACTCATTGCCGGAGAATGCCGTGTCCATCGAGAACCAGGAATCCCGAAACGTGTCTTTCACCGTAGGTCCCGAACAGACCGGGCTGCGCCTGGATGTGTTTCTGGCGCAGGCCGATCCCTCTTTCTCCCGATCGCAAATTCAATACGCTATTGAAGAAGGCGACGTGCTGGTGAACGGAAAGGAACCGAAGGCGAGTCAGCATCTCAAGGCAGGAGACCGGGTGGAGCTGCATCTGGAGCCGGCGGTCGAGGCCGCCGCGGTCGGGCAGGACATTCCGCTCGACATTGTGTACGAAGACGGCTCCGTCATCGTCGTCAACAAACCGGCGGGCATGGTGGTGCACCCGGCGCCGGGCAATCCGGATCAAACCCTTGTCAATGCGCTGCTTTTTCACTGCCGGGACCTTTCCGGCATCGGCGGCATTTTGCGGCCTGGGATTGTCCACCGTCTGGACAAGGGAACCTCCGGACTGATCGTCGCCGCCAAGACCGACGAAGCGCACCGCAAACTCTCCTCGCAGTTTGAAGCGCATCTTGTGAACAAGAAATATACCGTGCTGGTCTGGGGGGATGTCCGGGGCGAAAAAGGGGAAATTGTTCTGCCGGTGGGGCGCCATCCGAAAGACCGCAAAAAAATGTCCACGAAAAGCCGTCACGGCAAAAACGCGCTGACGCTTTGGAAAGTTCGCGAGCGCTACGGAACGGCCACGCTTCTGGATATTGAAATCAAAACCGGCCGGACGCATCAGATTCGCGTGCATCTGGCCGAACGCGGCTATCCCGTAATCGGGGACACCGTTTACGGATCCGCGTCCAAGGCGCAAACCGTTAAAAACGCGGCGCTCAAAGCCGGCATCAAGGCCCTGCCGCGCCAGGCGCTGCATGCCGCGGAGCTTTCCTTTCTGCACCCGCAAAGCGGTGAACGGATGGTCTTTACCGCTCCACTGCCCAAGGATCTGGAAAGCCTGCTCGATCTTTTTCGCGCCGCGTCACCGGGAGGGGCGGGGCAAACCGGTTTACAAACCTGGAAAGATGCCTTACGATGATCGGCAAAACCGCCGCCGATGGTAAAGAACCGCAACGGGTAGTGAGCCGATGGGATTCCGGGCCGACGGAAAGAAGCCTTACGCACCCGCGGGGAAAAAGGCAATGAAGGACCAAAAGAAATGTTTTCCTGGTTGAGCACAAAAGGCATTCCCTATCTGCAGTCGTCGGGGCTGGCGGCCTGCGATTTTCTGGTACACGCTTTCTGCGCACGAAAGGGAGGCGTTTCGGAGGATGACTACCGAAGCCTCAATATGAGCTTTCGGGAAGGAGACGAGGAATTTCGCGTCCTGCAAAACTGGAACAAGCTGGGCGCCGCGTTCGGCATTCCCGTCGAGAACTTCCTGGTGCTCAACCAGGTGCACCGGGACGGCATTCTGGTCATTCCGCCGCGGGGCGAGTATTTTACCTCGCGCGACGCGTTGAATTATGACGCACTGGTAACCGACCGCGCCAACCTGGCCATCTGCATCAAAACGGCGGACTGCGTCCCGGTGTTTGTGGCGGATCCCGAGAAGAAAGTGATTGCGGCCGTGCACGCGGGATGGCGCGGGACCGCCGCCGGCATCACGGCCAAAGTCGTTCGCCTCATGGAAAAACAATATGGGTCCCGTCCGTCCGCTCTGCTCGCGGCCATCGGCCCGTCCATCGGCCGGTGCTGCTATGAAGTGGACGCGCCCGCCGCGGAAGCGTTTCGGCTTCATCCGAACGCAAAGAACTTTTTGTTTCCATCAAAGCGCAAGGACCGCTGGATGCTGGATCTGGCGCAAGCCAACCGCGGACAGCTCACAGACTGCGGCATTCCCGAGGCCGGCATTGACGCCTCCGGTCTGTGCACCGTTTGCCGACAGGACGTTTTCTTTTCGCACCGCGGCTCGGGCGGCGTGACGGGGCGGCAAATCAATTTTCTCATGCTGAAGGGAGACCCATTCTGCAAGGCGCTCTTGTTGAATGAGGATTTGCGCCATGTTCATTGATGAAAACCGTGAACCCGAAGGGAGGTCTCATGAATCTGAAGCCTTTGTTTGAACCCAAAACCATGGCCGTGATCGGCATTTCCGCGACCAACGACCGTCACCCCGCCAACGTGGTCTTCGCCAAAAACAATCACCGCTATCCCGTCGAAGTTTTCGCGGTCAATCCCAAAGGCGGCAAACTGCATGCCGAAACCATTTATCCGCGTGTGGCGGACATTCCCAAAAAGATGGATCTGGCCGTGATTGCAACCCGCGCGGAGCTGGTGCCGGATGTCATGGCCGAATGCATCGGGGCGGGCGTGAAGTCGGCCGCCGTGATTTCCGGAGGGTTTACCGAGGGAGGACGCAAAGACCTGCAGGATCGCATGGTGGACATGGCCCGGGAGGCCCGGTTCCCCTTTATCGGCCCCAACTGCCTGGGCGTCTACGTTCCTTTGAAAGTGGACACCTTTTTTCTGCCGATCGAACGCATGATCAAACCGGATGCCGGCGGCGTGACGTTTGTCAGCCAGAGCGGCGGCATCCTGGTGGATCACATGATCAAATTCGCGCAGCAGGGCGTGGGTATGGCCAAGGCCGTCAGCATCGGGAACAAAGCTTTCATCAAGGAAAAGGAACTGCTCGCCTATCTGGCGCGCGACCCGGCCACGAAAGTGATTGCCTATTACATCGAGGGATTCGGCGAGGGGGAAGGGCGGGATTTCGTGATCGCAGCAAATGCCTGCGCCAAACCGGTGATTCTGATGAAATCGGGGAAAACGGCCGCCGGAAACCGCGCCGTGTCCAGCCACACGGCTTCGCTCGCCGGCGATTACGCCAGTTTTGCCGCGGCGGTCGCGCAGCACAACATCATCGAAGCGGCCAACGAGCTGGAGCTGGTCTCCTTCTGCGAGGTCTTAAGTTCCTACACCAAACCGATTGAAGGCCGGATCGGCATCATCACCGGCAGCGGCGGCCACGGCGCAATGGCGGTGGACGCCTGTTCTCTGGCCGGTCTGACGGTTCCGGAACTTTCCGAACCGACGAAAACGGAAATCAAAAACAATCTGGCCGAAAGCGTCCGGACGATCGCGGCGCTCGGCAACCCCGCGGACCTCACCGGCAGCGCCGTGGATGATGACTTTGTCGCCTGCGCCAGAGTGATGGGGGCTTCGCCGGAAGTGGACTGCGTCATGGTTCTCTTGCTCCCCTATATTCCGGGCATCAGCCTGGACATCGGCGTGAAGTTGAGTTCCGTGAGCAGACAGTTCAACAAACCGTTCGTCGCCTATGTTCCGCATGTCGAAAAATACAATATGCTGATCGAAGGCTTTGAGCTCAACGGCATTCCGGTGTCGTCTTCCATTGAAGGCGCGGTATTGATGGCCAAAGCCCTGGCCAGGAGGCAGCCATGCTGAAAAAAGAAGTCAGAGACATTCTGGAAAAATCAAGAAAATGGGGCTGGGTGCTGGAGCCGGACGCGCAGAAAATATTTTCCCTCTATGGCTTCAAAACCCCGAAATACGCCGTGGCAACCCAAGCCCGGCAGGCGGTCCGTCTGGCGCGGCAAATCGGCTATCCGGTGGTCGCCAAGATCGTATCGCCCGCCGTGGTCCACAAATCGGATGTGGACGGTGTCGTCGTCGGCATCAAAGATGACGAGACCCTTGTCCGGACGCTCTCGCGTCTGTCGAACATCGACGGCTTTGTCGGCATGCTGATCGCCGAAATGGTCAAAGGTCTCGAACTGATCGTCGGCGCGAAAAACGATTTTCAGTTCGGCCCCATGATTCTTCTGGGCATGGGCGGCGTCGGAGTGGAGATTTACAAGGATGTCTCCCTGCGGATGGCGCCGCTGAACACCAGAGATGCGGATCGCATGATTCAGGAACTTACCGCCCGCAAGCTGCTGACCGGTTACCGTGGTTCGGAGCCCATCCATCTGAACGCGCTGAAGAAAACGCTCGTCACCTTCTCCCGTTTGATGATGGATATGCAGGGCGTCGTGGAATCGGTGGATCTCAACCCCGTCATGTGCACGGCCAAATCCTGCATGGTGGTGGACGCAAGGATGATGCTGAAGAAATGACAGGGGGGAGGATGAACCGTAAAAACGCACAAGAACTGGGCCGTTTTTTCAATCCCGAAAGCATCGCCGTGATCGGCGTGTCCCGGGAAGCCATGAGTTTCGGAGGATCGAGCTTCCTTCATCACTGGCTGAAGGCGGGATACTCGGGCAGACTGTATCCGATCAATCCCAGAGCGACCGAAATCCTGGGCTTGAAAGCCTACCCGTCGCTTCGCGCCCTGCCGGAGATTCCCGATCTGGTGATGGTGGCCGTCCGGGCCGATCTTGTGCCGGCCGCGCTTACGGAGTGCGCCGACGTCGGAGCGAAGTTTGTTCATGTCCTGACGGCGGGATTCAGCGAGATCGGAACGCCGGAAGGAAGGGAACTGGAGGCGCGGCTTGCCGCCATCGCCAAAGAGCGCGATCTGCGGATCATCGGGCCGAACTGCATGGGCCCCTACAGCCCCTCCAGCCGCCTCACGGCCTGGGGCGCCAATCCGGGACTCGACGGCCGCCTGGGGATTATTTCCCAGAGCGGCGGCGTGACGCAGCGGTTCACGGAATACATCTGCTCGCTGGGCGTCGGGGTGAGCAAGGCGGCAAGCATTGGGAACGCCGCCGTGCTGGACAGCCCGGATTTTCTGGAATTCATGGCCGGCGATTCCACAATCGACCGGATCGCCGTTTACCTGGAAAGCATTCGTGACGGACGGCGCTTTTTTGATCTGGCCAGGCGTGTGACGCCCAAAAAACCGGTCATCCTCCTCAAAGGCGGGGAATCGCGCCGGGGGGCGGCGACGGTTTCGTCTCACACGGGACGGATGGCGGGCGACCCCGTGATCTGGAAATCGGTTTTAGAACAGACCGGCATTGTGCCGGTCGCCAACCTTCAGGAATGGGTGGATGCCTGCCTCGCTTTTTCCCTGCTGCCGAAGACCCGGGGGAAGGGCGTGTTTATTGTCGGAGGCGGCGGGGGAAACAGCGTGATTTTTTCCGACGCGTGCATTCGGGCGGGTCTGGAGGTGCCGTCCCTGGGTCGCCGGAGCATGGACAGGATTCGGCCCTTCGTGCCGGTGGCCGGGAGCATTGCCGGGAATCCCCTCGATTTCTGGGGGACGTATCTGGTGAATGATTTTCTTTTCGAAGCGCTTGGCGCGGCCTACGAGGATGAAAACATTCATATGGTGATTGTCGACCGTCTGATCCCGCGCATCGCTTTCCACAGCCCGGAGCCGACCGCGGATTCGTTTGCCGAGATTGTGGATTTCATTCGAAGCCGCAGGCAAGTCAAGCCCACGGTCTTCACCATTGATTATGACGGGGGCGATCCCGACCTCATCCGGCAGGGATCCGATCTGCGGGCCCGGTTCTGCCGGGCTGGGATTCCGGCCTACCCGTCGTTTGAAAGGGCCGTGGGCGCCCTGGCGCGCTTTGATCGATACTGCAGGCGTTTTGGCCTTGCGGCAGGCCGATCGTCCCGTTTTGGAAAGGAAGAAAAAGATGGAACAGCCCTGGTTTAAACAATACGCGAAGCACGTCCCCCGGACGCTGCAGTATCCGAATGCGCCGGTTTACGCATTTTTGGAGAAGACGGCGGCGGCGCATCCGGACGATATCGCCATGACGTTCAACGACGCGGATACGACTTACGCCGAACTGGCCCGGAAGGTCAACCGGTTCGCCGGGGTCCTGCGCAGGCAGGGGGTGAAAAAAGGCGACCGCGTCGCTCTGATCCTGGTCAATTCGCCCACCTACGTCATTTCTTTTTTCGCGATTTTGAAACTCGGTGCCGTCGCGGTCAATCTGAGCGTCGGCATCACGGGCGAAGAACTGGCCGATTGCCTGAACAATTCCGGTGCGAAGACGGCCGTTACCCTGGATCTCTTTGCCAAAAATCTTTACCGGGTGATCGCCAGGACCTCCGTGAAAAACGTCATTCTCCATTCCGTGTTCGGCATGGAAAAAAAGATTCCTCTGACGGAGGGCATGCCCGTCCCGCAAATTTTTTCCGACCTGATGGCCGCCGCAGACGACGATGCGGCCGGGCCGGAGGTTGAGATCTTGCCCACGGATGTTGCCGTGCTGCAATACACCAGCGGCTCGACGGGCGCACCCAAAGCGGCCACGCTGACGCAGGCCAATCTCGTGGCCAGCACAACGCAGTCGGACAAGTGGATGGGCCACGAACAAACGGGGAACGCGGCGGTGCTGTGCGTCATTCCCTTTTTTCACGTCTTTGGAATGACGGCCGGCCTGCTGATTCCGGTGAGCAAGGGATACCGGATGCTGCTTCTTCCGCGAATGGACGCGATGGACATCCTGTCCATGACGAAGATGCTGGAAACCCACCGCCCGATATCGTTTCCGGCGGTGCCCAGCCTCTGGCAGGCGATCGTATCGCTTCCCGACGAGACGGCCCGGGACTACCTTTCCTCCATCCTGGTGGCCACCAGCGGCGGAGCGCCGGCGACGGCTGAACTTCATGAACGCTACGAAAGCCTCACCGGCAAACGGATGATTGAAGCCTACGGCCTTTCCGAAGCATCCTCCGCAACGCACATGTCGCCCTATCCGGAAGGCGGGCCGGTGGGATCGATCGGCGTGCCCCTTCCGGACACGCAGGCGAAAATCGTGGACATCGAAACAGGGCAAAGGGAGTGTAAACCGGGCGAGATCGGAGAGCTGATCGTGAAGGGGCCGCAGATCATGCGGGGATACTGGAATCATCCGGAGCTCACCCAGGCCGTGCTGCGCGACGGATGGTTTTACACGCGCGACCTCGCCCGCATGGACGAAGACGGATTTTTCTATATCATCGACCGCAAGGATGACATGATCATTTCCAGAGGATTCAACGTCTATCCCGGTCAGATCGAGGATTTGCTCAAACGGCATCCCGCCGTGAAAGATGCGGCGGTGATCGGCGTTGCCGACCGGCTGAAGGGTCAGGCGATCGTCGCGGTCGTCGCGCTCAAAGAAGGCGAACCGACGGACCGGGAGGCCTTGACGGAGTATTGCCGGGAACGCCTGCCCGACTATCGCGTGCCCAAAGCGATCCTCATTCGGGACAGCATTCCCCGGGATCCGTCGGGAAAACTCCTGCGCAGAGTGCTCAGGGAAAACGTTCCGGAAACCTGAAACATTTTCATCATTGACAGCCGGTCTTTTCGGTATTACTACGAAAGGGCAATCGATGCGTTAAGGAGAAAGCGAAATGATCATTGTCACCGGCGGAGCGGGGTTTATCGGCAGCGCCTTTGTCTGGAAGCTCAATCAGGAAGGCATTCATGACGTCATGGTTGTGGATCATCTGGGAACATCAGAGAAGTGGAAGAATCTGGTTTCTTTGCGGTTTGAAGATTATCTTCGCAAAGACGATTTCTTCGACATGGTTTGCGATGACGATGTGCCGTTTGAGGTCAGCGCCGTCGTTCACATGGGGGCCTGCTCGTCCACGACGGAGCGCGACGCGGACTACCTGTGGGAGAATAATTTTGCCTACACACGGGCCCTGGCCGAGTGGGCGCTGAATCACGACGTCCGATTCATCTACGCCAGCTCCGCCGCGACGTACGGCGACGGATCGCAGGGTTTTTCGGACGATCACGGCCGGATCCCGGCTCTCAAGCCGATCAATATGTACGGCTACTCCAAGCAGGTTTTCGATTTGTGGGTTCTGCGGCAGAAGCTGGAAAAAAAGATGGCGGGCATCAAATTTTTCAATGTCTTCGGCCCCAATGAATATCACAAGGGAGACATGACCAGCGTCATTTTCAAAGCGTTCCATCAGATCAGGGAAACGGGCAGCGTCCGCCTTTTCAAATCCTATCGGCCCCAGTATCCCGACGGCGGACAGATGCGCGATTTTGTTTATGTCAAGGACTGTGTCGACGCCCTGTGGTGGCTTTTGCAGCATCCGAAAGCCAACGGTATTTTCAATCTGGGTACGGGAAAGGCCAGAACCTGGAACGACCTGATCCACGCCGTGTTTGCGGCGATGGATGTGAAGCCGAATATTGAATACATCGAAATGCCGGAAGGACTGCGCAATCAGTATCAGTATTTTACCGAGGCGGAAATGGCGAAGCTTAAAAAGGCGGGCTGCCCGGTTGATTTTTCAGCACTGGAAGATTCCGTCCGCGATTACGTCTGCAATTATCTGCAAAAATCCGATCCGCATTTGGCCTGTTGAGCATGAAGAGAGACGTCGTCTGCATCATCCCCTCGCGCTACGAATCCAGCCGTTTCCCCGGGAAACCGCTGGCCGATCTTTTCGGCAAGCCGATGATTCAGCATGTTTACGAAAGGGTTGCGAAAGCCGGGGCCGTGCCTTATGTGGCGGTGGCCACGGACGATCAGCGAATCTTTGACGCCGTAAAAAAATTCGGCGGCCATGCCGTCATGACATCGGCGTCGCATCGATCGGGAACGGACAGAATCGCCGAAGCCGTTCAATCACTGAATCTTCCTGCCGACGCCATGGTGGTCAATATTCAAGGCGATCAGCCGATCTTTGAGCCGGTGCAAGTGGACGAGGTGATCGCGCCGTTAATCGCCGATCCCGCGGCGGTGATGTCCACGCTGGTTTACAAAATCGTCCGGCCGGAGGAAATCACTCACCCGCACGCGGTCAAGGTGGTGTTTGATTCAGACTTTCACGCGCTGTATTTTTCGCGCTCGACGATCCCTTTCGTGCGCGACAAAAATCTTGCGGCGGATTACTACAAGCATCACGGGATTTACGCATACCGCCGGGATTTCCTGGATATTTTCACCAAACTGCCGGAAGGCAAACTGGAAAAGCTGGAAGCCCTGGAGCAGCTTCGGGCGCTGGAATACGGATACAAAATCAAGGTGGCGGTTACGTCGCACGATTCCGTGGAAGTGGACAACGAGCAGGAGCTCGACCGGGTTCGCCGAATCCTGCAGGAAAGATCATCGTCCGGTTCTATTTCACAATCAGCCGGATGGGCGCGGGAGGGGTAAACTCTCCGGGCTGCGCCTTCACTTTTTCCGACCAGGGTTCGCAGCCGTCTGCTTCGATCGTCAAATCATATGTTCCCGCCGGCAAATCAAAAAAGGCAAAAGAGTTTTTATAAGCATAGTCCCGGGAGGCCAGAAACGTGGCCAGCACTTCCCGGTCGTTCATCTTGTCGTTGGGCGTCAGCGACCGCGAGAGGCCCTTGCCGGTCAAGCGGATGGAGCGGATTTTCACGGTTTCCGGCAGTTCCTTGTAAAACCCCCAGAAACGGTCGTCCAGCGCCGTTTTCGCGTAAATCAGGTTGGCGATCATGCCCTGCGGTTTCAGAACAAATTTGGCATCCGTGATCTGTCCGGCCTTGACCTCCAGCGCCAGGTGATCCGGCTCCGTCCTGAATCCCAGAGCGCAGAGGCTGACATCGTAGCGTCCGGGTATGATGGACCCCGTTTCCTGCCGGGGTTGAAGCGGATTGATTTTGAGTTGTTTTTCCTTTTGATTGGTTCCGGACGGCGCCAGCACAAGTGACATCTGAGAGGGAATTTTCGTACCGGGCGGGTCGAAGGCATGCTCGACCTGCAGGTAACCCCGGGAGCGGATGTACGTTTTATCCTTATACTCGTCCGTGGCGGTCAGGACCGCCTGAAAGTGCCGGAGCATTTCCCGACTGCACAGGATGCTGACATGGTCTTCATTGAGGCCGGTCACCTTCAGGGCGTCCGCCTGCGCCCGCGGATCCAGCATGCTTTCCAGGGTGACGGTATTGTCGTTGTTTTGCCGAAACAGGCTGCCGCCTCCCTTATGGCCGAAAAACAAATAATAGCGGATCGACGGATCCAGTTTTTTGGCAAAGATGCGATGGATGAAAGGACTGTCCGGCTCCACGTCCTTCCAGCTCGGAATAACGGCGGGTGATTTTTCCACGCCCGTTTTTGCCCGCTGCTCTCCTCCCCAGGGCGAGGAAATCGAAACAAACAGCCGAACGGAATCGGAGAAGGTGCTGTCTTCCATAATGGCGGCGCGGGAAACGAGGCCTCCCATGCTGTGCGCGACGACATACAGGGTTTCAAAGTTGTATTTCCGGTGCAGTTCGTAGAGTTTGGTCTGGAGGAGAAAATAGATCGTGTCCAGCCGGGCCCCGGAGGGGTAATAGAAAACCCACGGCTGGTAGCGCGAGCGGTCGAGGTTCTGGATGAAACAGCGCCAGTCCTGCGGGGAGCCGGCTGCGCCGTGCACGAAAAGAATCGGCGTTTTTTTGGGATCGTAGGGCTCCAGGAAAAAAATATTGCAGCCGGTCCGCCGGAAATATTCCAGGGGCGCCCAAAAGCCGGAGGCTCCGTTTTCAGCGGAAAAGGCGGGATTGTCTAGGTCGGAAACAAAGCCGGCGGAGGTCGGGGGTTTGCTTTTGCCGCCGGAAAAGGCAGCCAGGCTGCCGGCAAACGTCGGCGCAGGTTTCTTTGCGGAAGCATCGAGCGGAATGTCCAGTCCCACGATGACCCCGCCCATCTGGGGTTTTACTCCGTCGGGCTTCCCGTAGAAGCCGCCCGGTTCATCCGGATCATAGGAGAGGGATCCGTTTAAGTCTTCAAAGGCGAAGATTTCATAGATTCCGTCCTGGACCAGCAGTTCGTACTGCCCGGGCTCCGACAGCACGGCGTAATCGGCGATTTGGACGGTTTCACCGGCCCGGCTGTAGGCGACCACGATGATGAGTTTTTGTTGTTTGGACGGATGGAGGACTTCGCCGAAAAGCAGGCCGGAGTCCTTGGAAATCCGGACGTCCTCGCGCAGCTTGAAAAGCGCGCAGCCGTAAAGCGCGCCGACAAGCAGGATCACAAGAAGGATGCGGGCTGTCTTTGGCATGATTTTCATTGTTCCGGCTCCGATGCGGGGGCTCTTGAGTTCGTTGCAAAGTTACGGATCATCTGCTTAAACGGTTTCGGGGAGTGTATCAGAAGCCGCGAACCGTTGCAATATCAAAGGAAGGACTTGCGGTTGCGGTGCGCCGGACCGTCGCTGTCCGGCTGAAAGGGAGGAGAAAATGGGATCTTTCAGAAAACGGCAGGCGGGCAAAGCCCTTTGGGGCGGCCTGCCGGTGCTGGCCTTCTGGAAGCTGGATTTGAAAATCAAAGAAATCGTTTGAACCCTGCAGAGCCCGGCTCACGCCGGACGCTGCAGGGTCTGAATTAATCTTTGAACACCGCCCCCGTGGAGGCGGAGGTCACCATTTTCGCGTAGCGCGCCAGATAGCCGGAGGTAATAGCCGGCGTCCAGGGGTTGAGCGCCATGCGACGTTTTTCCAGCTGTGCCTCGTCCACCTTCAACGTCAGCTTTTTGGCCGGGATGTCGATGGAAATGACATCGCCTTCCTTCACCAGCGCGATCGGTCCTCCTTCCGCCGCTTCCGGGGAAATATGGCCGATGGCCGCGCCCTGCGTGCCGCCGCTGAAGCGTCCGTCGGTGAGCAGCGCAACGGATTTGTCCAGGCCCATGCCGACGATCGCGGACGTGGGGGAGAGCATTTCGCGCATGCCCGGCCCGCCTTTGGGGCCTTCGTAGCGGATGACGACGATGTCGCCGGGTTTGATCTTTCCGCCGAGGATGGCGGCAATGGCCCTGTCCTCGGAATCGAACACGCGGGCTTTGCCTTCATTCACCTGCATGGCGGGCGCCACGGCGGACTGCTTGACCACCGCTCCGTCCGGCGCGAGGTTCCCTCGCAGGACGGCAATTCCGCCCTGCGGCGAATAGGGATTATTGAGCGGACGGATGACGGCTTCGTTGTGCACACGGGCGGTTTTTAAATTGGCGGCCACTTTTTTCCCGCTGACGGTCAGGCACTTCTCGTCGATGACGCCCAGTCCGGCGATCGTTTTCATGACGGCCTGAATGCCGCCCGCCGCGTCGAGGTCTTCGATGTGGTGAGGCCCGGCGGGACTGAGCTTGCAGATATTGGCGGTTTTTTCGCTGATCTTATTGAAGAGGTCCAGGTCCAGTGTAATCCCCGCCTCATGGGCGACGGCCGGAATGTGCAAAACGGTGTTGGTGGAGCAGCCCAGCGCCATATCGACGGCAACGGCGTTTTTGAAGGCGGCTTGCGTTGCGATGTCGCGGGGTTTGATGCCCTTTTTGAGCAGATCCAGAATTTTCATGCCCGCCTGCTTGGCCAGTCGGTGCCGCGCGGCAAACACGGCCGGAATCGTGCCGTGCCCGGGCAGCCCCAGCCCCAGCGCTTCCGTGACGCAGTTCATCGAATTGGCCGTGTACATGCCGGAGCAAGACCCGCAGCCGGGGCAGGCGCAGTCTTCCAGTTGCTTCAACTGGGCAGAGGTCATCTTTTTGGCTTTCACCGCGCCGACGCCCTCAAACACCGAAATGAGATCAACGGTTTTGTTCTGTATCCTGCCTGCGAGCATCGGTCCGCCGCTGATGAAAATGGAGGGAATGTTGAGCCTCAGCGCCGCCATGAGCATGCCGGGAACAATCTTGTCGCAGTTGGGAATGAACACCAGCGCGTCGAAGGGATGGGCCATCGCCATGATTTCAATGGAATCGGCGATCAATTCCCGGCTGGCCAGAGAATATTTCATGCCGGCATGGTTCATGGCGATGCCGTCACAGACGCCGATGACGGGAAATTCAACGGGGGTTCCCCCGGCCATGCGGATGCCCGCTTTGACGTCCTGCGTAATGAAATCCAGATGAATGTGGCCGGGAATGATTTCGTTGGCCGAGTTGACGACGCCGACCAGCGGGCGCGCCAGTTCTTCATCGGTATAACCCATCGCTTTGAAGAGCGAACGGTGCGGCGCCCGCTCCAATCCTTTTTTCATCAGATCGCTTCGCATGGTATTTGCTCCTTATGAATGAACGGGTTTGTAAAAAGTTCCAGATGCAAGGCGCTCAAGTTTTGACGAATGAGGCGTATTGTTACATACGCCGCAATGAGGCAAAACGAAGAGTAACGCAGCAGATGGACTTTTTACGGAGCCGTTTTTATTTGTTTCGTTTTTCCGGTCTTAGCGCGCGAACGGCCGCACCGGCCTGCCACATTTCGGAGTTGCGCATTTCCGCAAGCTCCGCGTTGAGCTTCTCCTTGTAATCCGGTGCGCTGTTGACGCGCAGGACGATTTCCGTTTCCTTGCCGTCGGCGACGGACCGGTAAAGCTCCGCGAAAACCGGCTCCACCGCCTTGCGGAATTTATGCCGCCAGTCGAGCGCGCCGCGCTGGGCCGTCGCGGAGCAGTTGGCGTACATCCAGTCCATGCCGTTTTCTCCGACCAGGCGGATCAGGCTCTGCGTGAGCTCTTCCACCGTTTCATTGAAGGCCTCGCTGGGCGTATGTCCATGACGCCGAAGTTCCGCGTATTGCGCTTCCATCATGCCCGCCAGCGCGCCCATCAGCACGCCGCGTTCGCCGGTCAGATCGCTGTAGACTTCCATCTGGAACGTCGTCGGGAAGAGAAAGCCCGAGCCGATGGCGATGCCCAGAGCGAGCGTGCGTTCCATGGCGCGGCCGGTCGCATCCTGGTGCACGGCGAAGCTGGAGTTGATGCCGCTGCCGTCGAGGAAATTTCGCCGGACGGAGGTTCCGGAGCCCTTCGGTGCGACCATGATCACATCGACAAAGTCCGGCGGCACCACGCCCGTCTGATCCTTATAGACAATGGAAAAGCCGTGCGAGAAGTACAGTGCGTCGCCTTTTTTCAGATGAGGCTTGACCTTCGGCCAGAGGATCATCTGCGCCGCGTCGGACACCAGATATTGGATGATGGTGGCTTTTTCCACCGCTTCTTCGATCGGGAAAAGCGTCCGGCCGGGAACCCAGCCGTCGGCGACGGCCTTGTCCCAGTAAGGCTTGTCTTCCGGAGACTGGCCGATGATGACGTTGATCCCGTTGTCTTTCATGTTGAAGGCCTGCGCGGGGCCCTGTACGCCGTATCCCAGAACGGCGATCACTTCATTTTTGAGCACTTCCTGCGCTTTTTTCACGGTGAACTCTTCCGAGGTCACCACCTCTTCGATGGTACCGCCAAAATTGATTTTTGCCATAAAACCCCCTGTTATTTTCTAGAATCGTTTTGACTGTTAATCTTCAAGCTTCAACGCCACCAGGCCCGTGCGGGTGATGTCGGCGACGCCCAGCGGTTCCAGTCGTGCCAGGGCAAAGTCGATCTGCGTTTTGTCTCCCGTGATTTCGATGATCACGAACGCATCGCCCGACACGATCACTTTCCACCGGTTGTCGTCGACGGCCTTTTTAACCGCTTCCGTATTGGCGGGCGTCCGGTTCAGCCGGACCAGCACCATCTCGCGATGGATGGATTCGACGTTGGTCAGGTCTTCGACGGATATGACGTCCACAAGCCGCTGGAGTTGATTTTCAATTCGGGTGACGGTGGCCTGCGACCCGCAAGTGGTCATGACGATTTTCGAGATGTCCTTTTGCGTGGTCGTGTTCACGCAAAGGCTGTCGATGTTGTAGCCCTTGCCGCCCAGCGTTCCGGCAATCCTGGCCAGCACGTCCGGCTTGTTGTACACCAGGATGGAGATGATGTGGTCTTTTTTTTCCATGCGTACCTCTCTGTATCGTTATTTTGCCGATCTCATCAATTGATCATTTCCCGGGTGCCCAGGGCCATCTGGCTGATCGACTCGCCCGGATGCACCATCGGGTAAACGCATTCTTCGCGCGACACGCGGAAATCCATCAGTACGGGCCTGTCCATGGCCAGACCCTGCTGCAAAACGCTTTCCACTTCGCCGGGCTTTGTCGCCCGAAGGCCGGCGACGCCGAACGCCTCCGCCAGCTTCACGAAGTCCGGCGCGTAGGTCATATCGGTAAAAGAATAGCGTTTTTCATAAAAGAGCTCCTGCCACTGACGCACCATGCCCAGATAGCCGTTGTTGAGCAAAACCACCTTGACGGCGATGTTGTACTGGGCGGCGGTGGCCAGTTCCTGAATGTTCATCTGAATGCTGCCGTCGCCGGCGATGTCCACGACCTGCCGGTCGGGGAAAGCGCATTTGACGCCGATCGCCGCCGGCAGTCCAAACCCCATCGTGCCCAGTCCGCCGGAAGTGATCAAAGAGTTGGGCCGGTCAAAGCCGAAGAACTGCGCCGTCCACATCTGATTCTGGCCGACCTCGGTCGTAATGAGGGCGTCGCCGCCGGTGAGCCGGTGAAGGGTTTGAATGACGAACTGGGGTTTGATGACTTCGCTGTTCCGGCAGTAGGTCAGCGGGACTTTTTCCCGCCATTCGGCAATTTCGGAAAGCCAGGCCTGCCGTCCGGCGCCGTCCGGCTCGTAGTGATGATCGTCGAGAAAGCGCAGCAGGTCCGTAAGGGCGGCCTTGGTGTCGCCGATGATCGGCAGGTCCACGGTCACGTTCCGGTTGATGGAGGACGGATCGATATCGATGTGGACGATTTTGGCGTTGGGCGCGAACGTTTCAATGGTGCCGGTCACGCGGTCGTCAAAGCGGACACCCACGGCCAGCAGCAGATCGCAGGTGCTGACCGCCATGTTGGCGTAGTAGGTGCCGTGCATGCCCAGCATGCCCAGCCACAGCGGGTCGCTTCCCGGAAAGGATCCCAGGCCCATGAGCGTACCGGTGACGGGAATCCGGTAGCGGCGCGCCAGCCGGGTCAGCTCTTCGGCGGCCCGGCCGAGGATGACGCCGCCGCCCGTCATGATCAGGGGCTTTTGCGCCCGCTCGAGCATTTCCAGGACGTTGGCCATTTTCTTGGGCGCCGGCTTGTAGACGGCTTCGTGGTTGCGAATCCGGACGGCTGCCGGATCGTAGTCGGTTTGCGCGGCCATGACGTTCTTGGGCAGATCCACCAGGACCGGCCCCGGCCGGCCGGAGCGGGCGATATGAAAGGCTTCCTTGATCGTCATCGCCAGCTCTTCAATGTTGCGCACCAGGAAATTATGTTTGGTGCAGGGGCGCGTGATGCCGGTGATGTCGCATTCCTGAAAAGCGTCGTTACCGATGAGCCCCGTGGGTACCTGGCCGGTAAAAACCACCAGCGGAATGGAATCCATGTTGGCCGTGGCAATGCCGGTGACGGTGTTGGTGGCGCCGGGGCCGGAGGTGACCAGGCAAACACCCACCCTGCCGGTTGCGCGGGCGTAACCGTCGGCGGCGTGCACCGCGCCCTGTTCGTGCCGGACCAGAACATGCCGGAAATTGCTTTTGTAGATCTGATCGTAAATGTCCAGCACCGCTCCGCCCGGATAGCCGAATAGAATGTCCACCTTTTCTTCTTCCAGTGCCTTGAGCAGAATTTCCGTGCCTTTGAGTTTCATCGAGTGACTCCTTTGTTGCTTTCTGATTTCCGATCCCCAACCATTAAAAAAGCCGCCTGTTTCTTTTGAAAAAAGCGGCTTGGTCTTCATAAAACAAAGCCGCGGGCTTTTGGGGCCCGCGGCCGGTATCGTTTAGTTCTTAAAGATACCCGGCGGCAGACCCCATGCGTACGACGACTACGACGAGCCGTCTTGCAATGGCCTGGGTCCAAATTCTGCCGCTGTCCAAATCTTTAAGGTACATCATGACATCCTTTTCAATTCGATCCCTGTGTAGCGAAAAAATCTTTCCTTGTCAAGGGCATTCTCCGCGCTGCATGTTTACCGGAACAACTCTTCCTTTTCCCCGAACCACTCATTCCCGCCCTCACGGGGGGGAGCACTGTCCAGGAAGCACTCCTGAAGGGTGCCCGGTCCTGCGCCCGAAGACGGTATGCCGGTTCTGGCGTCCACCCGGATGAAAACCATGCCTGCCGGAACCGGAAACGCCTCCACGGGTTTCCCCTGCAGGGCTTTTTCCATGAAGTACAGCCAGATCGGCGCCGCCGCGCGGCCGCCCACTTCGTGGCCTCCCAGGGATTTCTCCTGGTCGAAGCCGACCCAGACGCCGGTGATCAGGGACGGGGTGAAGCCGATGAACCAGGCATCGCGGACGTCGTTGGTGGTTCCCGTTTTACCGGCGACCGGCCGGCCGATGCTTTTGACCCGCCGGCCCGTGCCGCTTTCCACAACGTCCTGCATGATGTAGGTGGTCATGAAGGCGATGCGCGGGTCGATCACCTGTTCCGACTGCGGCTTGGTTTCTTCAAAAACATTTCCGGTGCGGTCGACGATTTTCCGGATAAAGTAAGGCGTGACTTTTTTCCCGCCGTTGGCCAGCACGCCGTAGGCGCGGACCAGTTCCTGCAGGGTGACGCCCGCCGATCCCAGCGCCAGGGAAAGATTCGCGGCCAGCGGCGATTCAATGCCCAGATTGGCCGCATAGGAGATGGCGTAATCGATGCCGATTTCCTGCAGGATTTTCACGGTGACGACGTTGCGGGACTGGACCAGGGCCGTTCTCATGGTAATCGGCCCCAGGAATTTCTCGTCAAAATTTTTCGGCTTCCAGAGCCCGTCGGGCTGCGACGGGTCTTCCAGTATAACCGGAGAATCCACAAACCGCGTGGAGGGATTCATGCCCTTGTCGAACGCGGCCGTATAGATCAGGGGTTTGAAGGCGGACCCCGGCTGGCGTCGCGACTGGACGGCCCGGTTGAACTCGCTTTTGGTAAAGTCCCGTCCCCCGACCATGGCGCGGATCGCTCCGGTTTTCACATCCATGCAGTACAGCGCGCCCTGCACCAGGCCCTTGGGGTATTTGTTCCGGGTTTCCATTTCCGAAAGCCCCCGCAAAAGCGCGTCCCGGGCCGCGGTCTGCGCGGGGAGATTCAGCGTCGTGTAGATGGTGAGACCCTCCTTGTACAGGACGTCCGCACCGTATTTCTCCTGCACGTAGCGCCGGACGTGTTCGACGAAGTAAGCGGCGACTTTGTCCTTCGGTTTCATGGGCCTCAGGTTCAGGGGGGCGGCGGCCGCCCGGTTCATCTGGTCTTTGGTGATGAAGCCTTCTTCTTCCATTCGGGCCAGGACGTAGAGTTGCCGTTGCTTGGCCCGGTTGAAATTAAGGAACGGGGAATAGGTGGTGGGGGCTTTCGGCAAACCGGCCAGAAGCGCGGCTTCCGGCAGCGTCAGTTCCCGCGCGCTTTTGCCGAAATAGCCGATCGACGCCGATTCGATCCCGTAGGTGCCGTGCCCCAGGTAAATCTGGTTCAGGTACAGATGGAGAATTTCATCCTTGGTCAGGTATTTGTCGATGCGGTAGGACAGGATGGCTTCCTTCAGCTTTCGGACGTATTTTCTCTCCGGCGTGAGATACATCAGCTTGGCGACCTGCTGGGTGATGGTGCTGCCGCCCTGCACGATTTTGCCCGCTTCCACGTTTTTGAACAGCGCGCGGAAGATGCTCAGCAGATCGACTCCCCGGTGCTTGTAAAAACGGGAATCCTCCGCTGCGACAAAAGCGTATTGAACGATTTTCGGGACGTCGGCGATATGGATCAGCTTTCGGTCTTCCAGGAAAAACTCGTCGATGAGCAGGTCATTTTCGTCCAGGACGCGGGAGGCGATGCTGGGCCGGTAATCCTTGAGCGCGTCAATGCCGGGCAAATCCATCGTCATGATCCGGTAGGTTACGGTTCCGCCGACCGTTGCCAGGACAAGAACAAAAAACAACACCAGGACAATTTTGAGCGCGGCGGACCGTTTGCCTTCCGGTCCGCGCCGGCCGCTTTTCTCTTTACGTGGAGACATCTTTACATTTCCTCTTGTGCGCCGGGTCCTTCGGTCTGCCGGGGGGCGTCTTTCTTCCTGGCGGCAAACTTCGCCACAAATATACTGATTTCATACAGAAACAGCAAGGGGATCGCCATCAGGATCTGGCTTAGCGCATCCGGGGAAGGCGTAAGGATCGCGGCGGCAATAAAAATGATCAGGATGGAGTATTTCCGGTATTGGGAGAGCATCCGGTCGGTCACGATACCCAGTTTGGCGAGAAAGAAGACCAGCACGGGCAGCTGGAACGACAGGCCGAAGCCCAGCAGGAATTTAATGAACAGCGACAGATATTCGTTGAAGCTAATCATGGCCCGCAGGTATTCGTTGTTGAAGCTGACAAAAAACTCAAAAGCCGGCGGGAGCACGACGAAATAGCCGAACAGCACGCCGCCTGAAAAGAGCATCGTGGAGGACAGGACAAAGGGCACTACATATTTTTTCTCCTCGGGAAGGAGCGCAGGCGCGATGAATCTCCACACCTGGTAAAAAATGAAGGGGCTGGTCAGCACCAGAGAGGAGAAAAAAGCGATCTTCATATAGGTGAAGAACGCCTGGGTGAGCCCGGTGTAAATCAGATAGCTGCTTTTGGGAAGGGCAGCCGTCAGCGGCTGGGTGATGACGGCAAACAGCTTGTCTTTGAAGGCATAACAGACGAGAAAACCGATGCCTACGGCGATGAGCGCACGGGTCAGCCTTTTGCGCAGTTCGATCAAATGTTCGGTCAAAGACATTTTTGAATCTTCGTCGGTTTCCATTGCGTGCCTGTTATGCCGGATTTGAAATAGCAGAAATGATGTTGTATGTCAGATTTTCCCGGCATGGTTTCCGGGCGTTTCGTCGATCGCCTCTTCCGCATCCGTTTTCTTGACGAGCAGAGAGTCCTTCAGGCTATCGTCGGGTTTCGGTGTATCCTCTTCTTTCAGGGCGTCTTTCAGTTCTTCCGTGACGCCTTCCGTCGCGTTTTTGAAATCCCGGAAGCCCTTGCCCAGCGTCTTGGCCAGATCGGGCAGTTTTTTGGGCCCGACGATTAAAAGCGCGATAATCGCGATGATAATCAGTTCCTGTACTCCGATACCGAACATGGATCGACGGCTCCTTCTCCAAACTGACCCAAGCTTATATATGGAATGCCATTTTTTATCAATGTTTTTCATGAATGCCGGAACTTTCAGCCGGGTCCGTCTTCCGTCGGGGCGAACCCATTTTGCATCTTGACCCGGCCTTTCCGATCCGGTAATCCTTGAGGCATGACGCCGGAAGAACAAATCGCCGAATTGACCCGCAGGGGATCCCGAACCCTTTGGGAGCTGGCGCGACCCGCGACCGTTTTGCTGGCCCTGGCTCTGGCCCTGGCCGGCGCTTTTACCCGCAACCCGGTATTTTTCGGGATCGCCCTGGCCTGCGCGGTCCTCGCATTGGCCGTCCGGCAGACCGCCCCTCACATCGCGAACGCCGTCCGGGGTTTGCGGGAAGGCATGAAGCAGCAGGGCGCCGTCGAGATTTTGATTCGTCAATGGACCGACGCGGAATCGAATGTCCATGAGTCTTTTCAGGGGATGATTGCCATGGACGGTCAGACGATGTGGAAAATGGAATTTGTGACGCCGGAGAGCTGGCAGCCCCGGGAAGGATCCTTCCCGGCCGAGCTGTTTTTTGTTCGCGGGGTGGAATGGCCGGTCGTCATTCTGACGCAGGATGGCCTGCTGTATCCCCGACGGACACCGCGGCGCGCAGGCCGCCCGCCGGTTTTGTCTTGACGGCGGCCGGAGCTTTTTTATGAACGAGCCGAAAAGAAAGTCGGCGCTGGTGGTGGAAGGCGGAGGCATGCGCGGCATTTTTGCCGCGGGGGTTTTGCATGCTTTCGGCCGCACCGGATTCGATCCGTTTGATTTGTATATCGGCGTGTCCGCGGGGGCCTGCCATCTGGCCTCGTATCTCGCGGGGCAACATGACCGCAATCTGGAGATCACCCTCAAGTATTCCCTGTCCCCCCGGTTCATCAACCCCCGGCGGTTTCTTTTCGGAGGGCATCTGATGGATCTGGACTGGATGTGGGAACAGACCATTCGTCATCATCGGCTGGACCTGACCGCTCTTTTCGAAACGCTCTTGCGACGCAACAAGGAATATCGGATTGTGGCCACCTCCGTGGAAACCGGCAAAGCGCTGTATCTCAGCCCAGGGCCGGACACCCTTGAACATTTCCTCAAGGTTTCCAGCGCCATTCCGGTCCTCTACCGTAATATTCTGGAGGTCGGCGGAGAGAAAGCGACCGATGGAGGCGTGGTGGACGCCATTCCGGCTCGCGAAGCGCACCGGCGCGGCGCAACCGATATTACCGTCATCCGGTCCCGCCCGGCGGGTTACGTCAAAAAGGAAAGTCCGTTCGCCTTGGCGCTGCTTTCCCTGTATTACCGGAAATACCCTCGCCTGGTGGAGTCCTTTCGCCGCCGCGCCGCCGTCTATAACGCCGCCGCGCGATTTGTCCGTTGCCCTCCTGCGGGCGTACGGGTGTCCGAAATCGCTCCGCCTTCCGACCTGGATGTCGGCCGGATCACCCGGGACGCAAACCGTCTGCGTGCCGCCTATTCCATCGGCATGGACTCCGGTAACCGGTATCTGCGGGAACGCCCCGCAGGGCATCCCGGTTGAGAGATCGTTTGGGGCGCCGAAGCGGTTGAATATTTGCGGACAATGTTTTATAAAAGCATCAAAACACTGGGGAGTGTTGGATATGCCGATTTATGAGTTTTATTGCAGCAAGTGTAATACCCTCTATAATTTCTTTTCCCGATCGGTCAATACCGACAAAATTCCCTCCTGTCCGAGGTGTAAACACGAGAAGCTTGAGCGCCGAATGTCCCTTTTTTCCGCCATCACCGGAAAGGCCAAAGAGGGGGAAGAAACGGATCCTTTCCGCGGCATGGACGAGCGTAAAATGGAAAAAGCCATGATGCAGCTCGCGTCGGAAGCCGAAAATATTCGGGAGGACGACCCGCGTGCCGCGGCCAATCTGATGCGCAAATTATCCGATGCCACCGGAATGAAGCTGGGGGACGGTTTTCAGGAAGCCCTGCGGCGCCTGGAAGCGGGTGAAGATCCGGATAAAATCGACGAGGAAATGGGAGACCTTCTGTCGGCGGAGGATCCGTTCGGGGAAAAGAAGGGCGGCAAAAAGCCTGTGAGCAGAAAACCTCGCAAGGATGAAACGCTGTATGACCTCTAGAGCCTGAAACGTGCAGGGGAATGAACATGAACGCTTGCAAGTCCTGGATGATGACGGTTGTTCTGATTTTCTTTCTATGCGGCGCCGCGTCCGCGGCGGTCCGGATTGCACCGCTGCCCCCGCCGCCTCCTACGGCGAAGCTTCGGGTCTTTGTCGTCGCGGTGACGACGGAATTCAAATCCGCGAAAGGCCCTGTCTTCTGGCCGGTTTCGCCGGAAGAATTCGATCGGAAACAAAAGCAGGCGATTGATGAACGGCTGAAGCAGAAGGGCATTTACGAGGTGGTCGGCGATCGCGATATCCGTGCTGTTCTCGGGACCCAAAAGCCGGCAAGCTGGGAGTGGCTGGCCGATGACTGCCGGCTGGTCCGTGAGGCGGGCCGCGCCCTCCATGCCGACTACGCGCTGGTTTCCGAACGCAGTTTCGCCATCCACCTCCAATTCGACACGCGGTTGATGAATTTACATTCGGGAAAAGAGTTTGTCGCGGAAGGTTCTGTTCCGTCCACGATGCTGCGGGCGATGAACAAAGAGAAAATAACGCTTGCGGGCGCCGAAGCTATAAAAATTCAATTCCGCCAGATCTTTCAGGAAGCCAAGGGCGATCTGATGAAAACGGCCATCCGCAAAGGAAAAATCGCGGCGAAAGGATCTCAGCCGGCCGAAAAGACGGTCCCGCCGCCTCCGGAGGAGAAGACAGCCGCCGGACCGGAGCCCCTGGAAAAAGGACCGCAGGCCGCGCAGGCTTCAAAAGACAAGGCCCCGGCCTCTTCGCTTCCAAAGATGCCCGGGGCCCTTGCCGGGGGTGATCAGCAAAGAGTGTTTGAAAAGGAGCTGGAACAGGCGCTCAATCCCAAAAGTCCCAACAAGAGCGGTCCCCGTCTGATCGTTTATGATTTTGACGCTGAGGAGCCGATGAAGGTTGCGGGATTGATTCTGACGGAGGCGCTGCGCGAAGAATTATACCATTTTGGCGACTACGTGCTCATCCAGCGGGAAAACATGGCGAAAATCCTGGAGGAGTATAAATTGCAGCGCTCCGGTCTGGTGGATGAAAAACAGGCCGTCCGGGTCGGCAAATGGCTGGCGGCCAATGAGGCGGTGACGGGTCATCTGGCCGTGCTGGGAAACACCAGCCTCCTGCAGGCCAAACGGATGGATATCGAAACGATGGGAACGCTGGCCGCAGCCTCGCTGAAGTGTCCGGCGGGCCGCGAAGACGAACTGCTCGACCGGATGCCGGAGCTGGCCGCAAAGCTGATCTCCGGGAAGAAGTAGAAATAGGTTTTCCCGGCGGTTATTTTTTGAACAGATTGCTTAACTTTTCCTGAAGGCCGGCCGGCCGTTTGCCGGGATTTACCGCGCCGTTCCGGTATTGAAAATAGTCGCAGAAATTGGAGCGGCTTTTCTCCAGGACCCGCTCTGCCTGGCTTTCCCGGCAATCGTTGTAAATCCCCCGTTCATAAAAGATGCAGTTCAGACAGACGTGCAGGTCCGCTCCACAGAAGGGGCATTGCGCCTGTCGTCCCGTCGGTGTGTCGCCGGGGATTTCTTTCTGACAGCGAGAGCAATTTTTCATGGCGGCCAAAAAATACAGGCGTTACCGAGTATTTGTCAAGAGGCTTTCCGGTGTCGGGGCCATTTCAACGTGAAATTCCGGTCCGGATATGATAGGACGGGCTTAATTTTTGGATGACAGGGTGGAGGCGGTTATGGCGGATCGATCAAAACTCGGAATGGAGTTTCCCGTTTATTCCATCCGGGTGGAAAAAAACAAGATCGCGGAATTTGTCGCGGCGCTCGAACAGAAGGACGACACGGAACAGATTCACCCTCTTTACCGGGATGTCGATGCCGCGAAAAAGGCCGGGTACGAAAACATCCCCACGCCCCCCACTTTTCCCACCAGCTATGTTTTCTGGACGGGCGGCGGTCTTCTCGGCACGATAAAAGCCGTGGGGGCCGATTTGAGCAAACTGCTGCACACCAAAGAAGAATATGAGTATTTTGCTCCGGTTTGCGCGGGGGATGTCATTACCCGCAAAATGAAAGTGGTGGACATGTATGAGCGAGGGAAAAAGGAGCAGAAGAGCCGGTACATGCAGGTGACCGTTCTGGAAACGGATATGATCAACCAGAGAGGCGAACTGGTGATTCGGGCCCGAACGACCTTCATGGAGAGAGGCTGAACGGCATGGCGCTGGTTTTTGACAAGGTTCAGATCGGGGACGCCATGCCGCCCTATACCTCCGCTCCCATCACGCGGACGCACCTGGTGCGTTATGCCGGTGCCTCCGGGGACTTCAACCCCCTGCATCACGATGAAACCTTTGCCGTGGCGGTGGGTCTGGAGACGGTCATTGCCCAGGGCATGTTCATCATGGGGATCGCGGGCCAGGCCGTCACTTCCTGGATCGACCATCGATGGTTAAGAAAATTTTCCGTGCATTTCCTCAGCATGACCCAGCCGGTCGATCTGAACGATTATCAGAACACCAAAGACCGGGCGACCATTACGGTGAGCGGCAAAGTTGTGGACAAATACGAAGAGAACGGCGAGAAGAAAATCCGCTGCGAACTGACGGTCCGGGACGCGCAGGGCAGCAGAAAGCTCAAGGGATATTTCGTGGCGGCCCTGCCCTGATCTTTTCCTCATCGATGGCTGAAGGTATTTTTATGAAAGCCCGCATAGTTGTGATTGATGACGATGCCGTCGCCTGTGAGTTTCTCCAGGAAGTGCTCCAGCGCGAAGGCTACGACGTCTGCACCTTTACCTCCGCTCCGGCCGCCCTGGCGCTTAATCTTGCCGATTATGATCTTCTCATGTCCGACATTCGCATGCCCGGAATGGACGGCCTGCAATGCTTAAGCGAAATTCAGAAAAGATGGCCGAATCTACCCGTCATTCTGATGACCGCCTACGGTTCCCTGGAAACCACCATGGAGGCGATCCGTCTGGGCGCGTGGGATTACATCAGCAAACCTTTCTCGCCGGAAGACTGCCGTGCGCTGGTGAAAAAAGTGCTGGAGGTGCGCGAACTGCGCAAGCAGCGGTCGACCGAGCCTTTGGAGGGAGCAGAAGAACCCAAGCTGATCGGCTCTTCGCCCGTCATGGTGGAGTTCTACAAACAGATTGCGCGCGTTGCCGATTCGCCGGCCAGCGTGCTCATCGAGGGCGAAAGCGGAACCGGAAAGGAGTTGACCGCCCGGTCGCTGCATTCCATGTCCCCGCGCCGCCAGAAGCCTTTCGTCGTCGTGCATTGCGGCGCCATTCCCGACAACCTGCTCGAATCGGAGCTTTTCGGCTACGAGAAAGGGTCTTTTACCGGCGCGGATCATCAGCACGTGGGGCTGATTGAATCCGCCCAAGGCGGCACCATCTTCCTCGATGAGATCACGGAAATGTCCACGGCGTTGCAAAGCAAGCTGCTGCGGTTCATGCAGGACGGCGAGGTCCGCCGGATCGGCGGACATGATGTTCGCCACGTCGCGGTGCGCGTCGTCGCCGCCGCCAATAAAAATGTGGATGAAGAAGTATCCGCGGGCGGTTTCCGTCTGGACCTTTTGTATCGCTTCATCGTGCGCCTGCGCATTCCTCCTTTGCGGGAGCGCAGAACGGATATCCCACTGCTGATCGAGACGATGCTCAAGAAACTGGGCTACCCCGACGTAAGGGTTTCACCGGAAGCCATGGAAACCCTCATGGCCTATGACTGGCCGGGAAATGTGCGCGAACTGGAAAATGTTCTGCAGCAGACGCTGCTGCTTTCGCCGTTTGTGGTCATTCTGCCGGAAAATCTTCCGGACCGTTTCCGGGCCCGTGAACCCGTCAAGGGTCAAACCGATTGGCCGCAGTGGACTCCTCTGGAAGAGGCCGAGCGGGAACAGATCATTCAGGCTTTAAAAAAGACGGACTGGAATCAGTCCAGGGCCGCCGAAATTCTGGGGATTGACCGCAAAACCCTGCGTGTGAAAATCCGCCGCTACGGCCTGCAGGAAGAATAAACATCAATCCGCGGCGTCGTCGGCCATCCGCAGGTACAGGACGACGGACGTACCGCTTCCCGGTTGGCTTTGAATGTCCATGCGGCCGTTATGGACCTTGATGATGTCCCGGACAATGGCCAGCCCCAGACCGCGCATGCCTTCTCCCTGATGCGAGCTGACGAAGGGGTCGCAGACTCTTTTCAGGAGATCCGCCTCAATGCCCGGCCCGTTGTCGATAATCGAGATGATGACGGTTCGTCCCGCCCGGTCGTCCTGGGCTGAGATGCGGATGACGCCGCCGCCGGACATGGCCTCGATGGAGTTTTGCAGGATATTCAAAAGCGCGGTTTGAATCCGGTAGCGATCCGCGTACAGGGACGCCACGGACTGTTCCAGGCGGACTTCGACGGCGATCCGGTTTTTTTGGATCAGAGGCTCAACCAGCGGAAGCGTTTCACTCAGAATATGATGGACGGTCATTCGCTCCAGATGCGGTTCGGGAAGGCGCGTAGCCTTGCGGACATTCTGGATGACGTGGTCCAGACGCTGTGTCTGCTCGACGATCACGTTCAGCTTGTGCGCCACATCCGGCGGCCAGCCTTCCCGCTCCAGCATCAGCCGGGCCAGTCCGGCGATGGAATGAAGCGGCGTCCCCAGGTCATGGGCCAGATTGGCCGTCAGGTGCCCCAGCGCCGTCAGCTGCTGCAGATCATCCACCTGCTTCTGCAGTCCGATCACGTTGAGCGTCTCTTCCCGGACGCGGTCTTCCAGATGGCGGGTGAGGTTTTCATTCCGCTCCATGACATTTTGAATTTCATCGGCCATTTGATTGAAATGATCGGCCAGGCGACCCCATTCGTCCCGGCGAACGATGGGAATGCGCTCGACGTACCGCCCTTTCTGGAATTCATCGATGGTTTTAATGATGGTTTCCAGCGGTCGGCCGATCAGCCACCCGTAGCTAAAGCCTAGGAGCAGAAGAATGGCCAGCAGCAGTCCCCCGCTGCTGACCAGCAAAAGTTGCCGGGCGCGGCTCATAATTTCCGCGTTCGCCCGCGAAAAAGCGATGATGCCGACCACGACGACGCGGGATTCCTTTGGATCTCCAGGAACGGGGTAAAGCAGGCCCAGCGACGGCCCTCCTTCCGTTTCCAGTTTCATGGAAAGGGATTTATTCCTTGCACCGGTTTCGGCTACGAGATGATCCGGCCATTCGTACGTCACGCGGCTGGCCCCGGCAACGTAATTGACGGAGCTGCGCCGGATTTCCATGATGTCGATGCGGGCCAGCCGCACATCGGTCTGGATATGATCCTTCAGTGTGGAATCCAGGGTGGCGATGCCCTGCCGGGTCGGAAAGTGCTGATAAAACGTGCTGATGGTTTCGGCAACCCCTTCCAGACGCTTCCGCTGCTGGTCCACCAGGATCTGATCCAGAGCGGTCAGGTGGATCAGCCCCCAGATGGCCATGGTCAGGGCCAGGCCGGCTACCGTCAGCGCAACCAGACGGACCCGCAGCGTCAGGTTGTTGTTCAAATCAATGATTTTTGACAGCATTCTCTTCAGCATGGAGATACATCTATAGCAAAAAGGCGCGAAATAAACCACGAGGACTTCGTGCGACCCTGCGGGTTCTCGGCAGGGCAGCCAAAAAAAAAGGAACGGATTTTTCCCCGTCCCTTTTTTTGCTTGCTACAAAAACGCGTATCGCCCAGGCAGCCTATTTGGCTTTTTTGGCTTTGCGTTTTGCTTCGATCTGCGCTTTGTCTTCATCGGAAATCTTCGTGGCTCCGGACTGCACTTCTTCAACGGTGGACACGCCCTTCTTGGCTTCCGGCGCCTTCACTTTTTCCTTCACGGCGCCCGCTTTTTTCGCGGCTTTCTTTTCCTTTGCGGCTTTCTGCGCGTCTTTCACGGCGGCTTTGTCCGCGTCGGAAATCTTCGTGGCTCCGGACTGCACTTCTTCAGCGGTGGACACGCCCTTCTTGGCTTCCGGCGCCTTCACTTTTTCTTTTTTCACCAGGCCCGCTTTTTTCGCGGCTTTCTTTTCCTTCACGGCCTTCTGCGCGTCTTTCACGGCGGCTTTGTCCGCGTCGGAAATCTTCGTGGCTCCGGACTGGACCTCATCCTTCGTGGAAACCTGCGCCATGGCCATGGTGCAGAAGGCAAAAACCGCTACGATCGCAAACAATACTAAACGCTTCATTTTGACATCCTCCTTGCTTTAATAGTTTTTACAAAAACCCATCGATGTTCAGGGACTCCTCCTATATAGGCAGGCACCTGACGCTACTTTGCCGTAACGGGTGCCGGTTTTTCCTTTACCTGTTTTGTTCCATTTTTTCTATAATTTTTTTCCGCTTTCGGTTTGGCCACCCTGGAGGCGGTCATTCTTCCGTCTTTGATCGTATAATCGATTTTGACAAAATCGTTTACGGCGATACCGTCAACCGGGTTTTCCAGGGCGAACTCCATGATTTCAGCGCTTCCCTTGATGCTTCTTTCGATCCGGACGGCTTTGTCGGAAATTTCCACAACCTTGCCCCGGGCGTTCATAGTGGCGGTTTTGGCAAGGACGCTTTGCGCTGAAGGGACGCCCGGTTTCTCGGCCGCGAAAGCGATCACGGCGAGTAAGCATGCAATCCCGGTTGCACAAAGCAAAACTTTTTTCATGGAAGATACCCTTATTATTTTTGCACCTGCTTTTGAGCAATGACTATGCCAGTTTCCGTGCCGATCTGTCAACCCCTATTCATCTGTAATAACGGCTGAATTTTTAAAAGAGGGCCTGCTCCTTCCGTAACAAATCGTTTCGCGGGGAATAACGCACCAATCGATGGGGCAAAATGCCTCAAAACAGCCTTCGGTATACCCAGCTATGCAGGTAAAAGAAAAAGGTTTCGATCCCGCCCATCGCAAGCAGTTTTCCGGCAACGGCCTGCACGTTTTTTTGCCGGGAAACTTTGCGGTCGGACAAATAAATGCTTAAAAGACCGCTGATGATCAGGTGATGAAATTTTGCGTCGGGCAGGTCCGCCACGCTCGCCTGCGCCATACGGTAAAAATGACCGAGTCTTTGCGTCAGCCGCTCCTGATTTTCATAATAAGAACAAAAATTCAAATCTCCGCCGCGCCGGTCTTCCTCCTGGTCGATCAGGTAATCCAGAAGGATGTGCAGGCCCTGGACCCAGGGGAAGTAGGCCTTGTGGATCCGTTCGACGATCGGCGAGGGATCCTGCGTTCGAAACAGCTGCGAGACCATGCAGAAAATCCCCAGTGTGGACCCGGCGCAGGCGGCGAATTCATACCAGGCCATTTCCGGGACGCCGTCTCTGTGCCGGTCAAACCACCTCTTCAGGCCCTCTTCGCGCTCGTCGGGGCAAATATGTTTGTACACCTGCAAGTCCACATAAAAGTCGGCCAGTTCCCGAATGAAAGCCGCGTTGGGACGGTAGTGCGGCAGACCGTCCAGAATATCCCGGCAGGTCCGCACCAGTTCGGCCAGATAGCCGCCGTCCTCCTGCTCCCTCCGGAACCGGTAATAGTTGACCGGCGGAGCTTCCGGCGTCAGGGCGTGCAGCATGGATTCGTGCAGCGCGCGAAAATCCTCCGGATCCTGCGAGGTGCTGCGGTCGCACAAATTGTCCAGGTAATCGCTGATCGTTTGATAGGCGACAATAAATCGGACGGCTTTTTTGTAGGCGTTTCCGGCCGACAGACCGCAGAGGGCGCCTCCTTCGCAGTGAAACGTTTTGGCTTCAATGCTCGCGAGCGCCTGACGGCGCAGTTCAGGATCGGGAATCCGGCTTGCCCGCTTCTTCCAGTCCAGCAGGAAAGCCCGCGCCGCCGGGCGCACCCGCAGGAACATTCCCGTGGTCAGAGACAGCAAGTGAGTCGGTGTCCGCAAATGTCGCTCCTGAGATGAAAGTTTAGGCCGCGAAATCTTTAGCACAGACCGGCTTGGTTCTCAAGGCGGGGCAAATCGATTGACCGTCCCCGCGAATCTGTGGTAGCGCTTTCGTTGACGGAGAGAACGGGATGGATCAATCGACAGGGGATGCCGACGTGGTTGTGGCAGGCGGCGGAGCGGCGGGGCTCATGGCCGCCGGACGGGCGGCCCAGCGGGGCGCCCGGGTTTTGCTGCTGGAAAAAAAAGAGGGGTGCGGCAAAAAAATTCTGGTCAGCGGCAAAACCCGATGCAACCTGACCAACACCGCGGACCTGAAATCCTTTATTGCCATGTACGGGCCCAACGGCCGTTTTCTGCACGGCGCGTTTTCACGATTTTTCCGTCCTGAACTGCTGGCGTTTTTTGAGCGATATGGCCTTGCGACCAAAGTGGAGCGGGGCGGCAGAATTTTTCCCGTTTCCGACGACGCGCGCGACGTCGTGCAGGTTTTTCATCAATACCTGGAAGAGCATCATGTCCGCAGGCGGCTTCATACCCGGGTGACTTCCGTATCGCTTCATTCGGATTCGCGCTTTGCCGTTGAGACAACGGGCGGCCGGTGTCTGGCTTCATCGGTGATTCTCGCCACCGGCGGCGCCTCCTGGCCGGCGACCGGTTCGGAAGGCGACGGCTATGCCTTGAGCGCCGCACTGGGGCACACGATCGTCAAGCCCAGGCCGGCGCTGGTTCCGCTGATCGTTCGGGAACAGGCGCTTGCCCGGTCCATGCAGGGTGTTTCCCTGCGCAATGTCCGCGCAACGGCGTTTCAGGGAGAAGCCGGAGCCATCAACGCGTCGCTCACACCGTCATGCGACTCCGGCCGCGGCCAGGGCAAAATTCCCCGGCCGCCGGTGATTGAAAGCCGGTTCGGCGAAATGCTGTTCACCCATTTCGGCCTGGGCGGACCGATCATCCTGCTTTTGAGTCTCGCCGTGGTGAACGCTCTCGAACGGGAGCCGGTTTCCATCCTCATCGATTTAAAACCCGCCGTGACCCGGGAACAGCTCAGCAATCGACTGCAAAAGGATTTCAACGCCTTCGGCAAAAGAAAAACCGCGACGATTTTAAAAGACTATCTGCCGGCAAAGATGGTCGATCCGCTGATTGCCCTTTGCGGAATGGACGGAAACAAGCCTGCGCATCAGATCGGCGCGGCCGAGCGGGAGAAAATCATCGATACGCTCAAGGCGCTGCGCTTCAACATTCAGTCCCCGCTGCCGCTGGCCAAAGCCATCGTGACGGCGGGCGGCGTCTCCCTTCGGGAGATCGATCCGCGAACGATGGCCTCGAAGAAAGTCCCCGGCCTTTTTTTCTGCGGCGAGGTAATGGACATCGACGCGGACACCGGCGGCTACAACCTGCAGGCCGCGTTTTCCACCGGCTACGTGGCCGGAGAAAGCGCCGCCGACTTCGCCGTTGTGAAGAAGCGACCCTGAAGCCGGCTGCGGATCATCTGTTTTACCCGGGATCTTCACAAGGAGATGAAGATTCCGGTTTGCGGGCCGGATGGTGATGCTTACGATTTTTCAATCAATTCCCGGACCTTGCGGGATAATTCGGCCATGGTGAAGGGTTTCTGGATAAAGCCCCTGCAGCCTTCCGTCAGGAGTTCCTTCGCCTGGCCGTCCAGACTGTAGCCGCTGGAGAGCAGAACGTTTACGGCGGGATTCCTGCGTCGCAGCGCTTCAAAGGTTTCCCTGCCGCTTAAATCCGGCATGATCATGTCCAGGATGACCAGATCGATGCTTTCCGCTTTATGGTCAAAAATATCTATCCCCGTCCTGCCGCCGCCTGCGGTCAGGACGCTGTAGCCCAGTCCCTGGAGCATTTGACTTCCGACGTCCACAATCATTTCTTCGTCGTCGATGATCAGAATGGTTCCCCGGCCCTGATCGGGCTTGCTTTCCAAATGATCTTCCTCATCGGCTTTTTTCTCCGACGCAGGAAGGTGGAGGATGAAGCTGCTGCCGACCCCTTTTTCGCTTTCCACGCGGATGAAGCCGCCGTGATTTTTGATGATTCCGTAAACGGAGGCTAGGCCGAGCCCCGTGCCCCGCCCACGTTTCTTGGTGGAAAAAAAAGGCTCGAAAATACGGGATCGCGTGGCCTCATCCATTCCGATTCCCGTGTCCTTCACCGTGAGCTTGACGAATCTTCCCGGCTGGACGCCGAAACCGGCGACATCCTGGCCGGTCAGCTCGGCGTTTTCCACGGAAATATACAGATTGCCTCCGCCGGGCATCGCCTGCCACGCGTTCACGAACAGGTTGAGCAGGACCTGATCCATTTGGCCGCGGTCCACGTCCACATGCCAGAGGTCTTGTTCCGCTTGATGGTGGATGGATATTTCCTTTCTGGTTCTGCCGAACACTTCCGCGCTCCGGGCGACGAATTTGCCCAAGTGGGTCGTCCGGACCTCGTACTTGCCGCCCCGGGCAAAGCCCAGAAGCTGCCGGGTCAGATCGGAGCCTTTCTGGACATATTCTTCCATGTTCTTGAGACGTTCATAGAACGGATGCTCGTGATCCATATGCATGAGCATGAGGGAAATGTTTCCGAGGATGCCCATCAGCAGATTGTTGAAATCGTGGGCGATGCCTCCGGCCAGGGTTCCGATGGCCTCCAGCTTCTGCGCGCGCAGGAGCTGATTTTCCATGGCCTTTTTCTCCGAAATATCGATGAGAAATCCCCTTAGCCCCACCGGTTTCCCTTCTTTGAAGATGCGGGCCGTATGCGCCATGACCGGAAATCGCGTCCCGTCTTTTTTCTGTGCGACGTATTCGATGAGCCCGAGAGAATCTCCCCGGATGATTTTTCGAAAGTTCTCCAGCGCCCGCTCCCGGTCTTCCGGAACCAGAATCTTCATGAGCGACAGACCCTTTTCCACGTCCTGTCGGGTGAAGCCGAACCGGTCGAAAGACGGTTCATTGACAAAAGTGACGTTTCCGTCCAAATCCGCTTCGAAGACCGTTTCCGGCAGCAGGCGGGCCATGTCCCGGAACCGCTCTTCGGATTGGCGCAAGTCGTCTTCCGCTTTTTTTCGGTCGGTGATGTCGAACAAAGAGGCCACGCTGTTGGTTGTGCCGGGAATCATTTCGACGCTGAGGAAGAAGGTCCGGATTTCTCCCGATCGAGTCACCCCCCGGAATTCATACGTGCCGGGAATGGATTCGGGGTTGATTCTTCTTGCCTTGTGCCGCTCCATCATGACCGCCAGGTCTTCGTCGACGACAAATTGGGTCCAGGACATTTTGTTTTCAATGTCCTTTTTGGAATACCCCATGGTTTTTTCGAAATTGGCGTTTGCGGACAGCACGGTCATATCCTCGGCCAGAATCATGTTGGCGGTGGCCGTGTGTTCGAAGATCGCCCGGTAATACTCCTCGCTCTCCTTCAGAGCCTGTTCGGCTTTCTTTCGTTCCGTGATGTCGCGGGTAATGCCGAGGATTCCTTCCGGACGTCCCTGGTCGTCATAGAGCAGCGACGCCTTGACTTCCGTCCAGATCGTCGAACCGTCCTTGCGGAACATTTCCACTTCAACGCTTTGCGTCCACTCCCGGGGGTGGCGCAGTCCCTGTGTCGCCCGGGAGAATTCCAGTCCGAAGATGTCCAGGACCTTCTTGTACGAATCGGGCGTCAGAAACTCTTCCAGGGACTGCCTGACGGCTTCTTCGGGGGGATAACCCCGCAGACGTTCTACGGAAGGGCTGACGTAAGTGTGTTTCAAATTCAGATCCAGCACCCAGATGACATCCGTCAGGTTTTCCGCCAGCAGGCGGTAGCGCTGTTCACTTTCCCGAAGGCTTTTCTGCGTTTGAATTCTTTCCGTGACGTCTCTGCCGATGCCCCGGTAACCGGTCGGTTCACCCGACGCTCCCCGCAAAAGCGATGCGGACAATTCCACGATTCTCCGGGAACCGTCTTTTCGGATAATTTCCGTGATCAGCGTTCCGGCGTTTGCCCCGGGCCCGGACATTTTCCGGTAATGATTCAGGATGTTTTTTACGGACTCGGGGGTGGCGATCACCCGAAAATTCATGCCCGCCAGTTCATCCGGCTCATAGCCGACAATCCGGCACATGGCGGGGTTGAAGAACCGGTAATAGCCTTTCAGGTCGGTCTCGAAATAGGCATCTTCCATCGTTTCAAGGATGTTGCGGTACTTTTCTTCGCCGGGCGTCATCGGCGGCAGGCCCCTGTTGCCGAGGGCTGCGCCTGTTCCGGCTCCTCCGGCATCCGCTGTTTTTTCCGGATTTGGTTTAGGATTTTTTCGCTGATTTTTCTGGTCAGGCGGTTTGTTCATTTCATTCCCCCGGCGGAGATCTTTTCCTGTTTTGCTGGGCCTGCCTTGAACGGACGGACGTCCGTCACCCGCGGTCCGGGAGTATCCAACTATTTTTTTCAACTTTTTTCCATTGTTTTGTGAAACCGGATTTGGGGCCACTCTTCCATGACGTGGGAAAGGCGCCAGTCGGACAGGGCCAGATACACGAGGTTTCCTTCCGTGTCCGTGGCCAGGTTCATGAAATTCTTCTTCTGAAAATCATCCATTTTGACGGCGTCGTCGCAGGTGACCCAGCGGGCGGCGGCATAGTCGGCTTTTTCGTAGTCGGCATAGACGCTGTATTCATCTTTCAGGCGCGCCATGGTCACGTCAAACTGCAGAGCGCCCACCGCGCCCAGAATATTGTCCGAACCCCAGAGGGGTTTGAAAACCTGAATCGCCCCTTCTTCCGAAAGCTGGATCAGACCCTTTTGCAGATGCTTGAGGCGCAGGGGATCTTTGAGCCGCACGCGGCAAAAGTGCTCCGGAGCGAAATGGGGGATCCCCGTGAATTTCAGCGGTTCCTTTTGCGTGAACGTATCGCCCACTTTGATGGTGCCGTGATTGTGAAGGCCGATGATGTCCCCCGGGTAGGCTGTTTCGATGTTGGTCCGGTCCTGTGCCATGAAAATCGTGGCGTTGGACAGGGAGATTTCCTTGCGGAGGCGGTGATGAACCACGCGCATGCCCCGCTCGAACTTGCCTGAGCAGATGCGCAGAAACGCGATGCGGTCGCGGTGGGCCGGATCCATGTTGGCCTGGATTTTAAAAACAAACCCGGAAAATTCCTCTTCGTCCGGATCGACTTGCCTCGTGGTCGTGGGGCGGGGGACGGGAGAGGGAGCGATCTCCACGAAGGCATCGAGCAGTTCCTTGACGCCGAAATTGTTGATGGCGCTGCCGAAAAAAACCGGCGTCTGCCCCGCCTTCAGGTATTCCCTGACGTCAAAGGGGTTGGCCGCTCCGGTGAGCAGGGCGATTTCGTCGCGCAGCTCCGCGGCCTGGCTGTCCAGCAGTTCATCGAGCAGCGGATCGGACAAATCGCTGATCACGACGCCTTCGTCCGTGCGCCTGGAGCGGCCCGGCGTAAAAAGATGAAGCGTCCGGTCGTAAAGATTGTAGACGCCCCGGAACCGCTTGCCCATGCCGATGGGCCAGGAGAGCGGCGAACATTCCAGCTGCAGCTTGTCTTCAATGTCCGCAAGAATGTCCAGCGGCGCCAGGCAGTCGCGATCCAGCTTGTTGATAAAGGTGATGATCGGGGTGTTGCGCAGCCGGCAGACCTCCATGAGCTTCTGCGTTTGCGTTTCGACGCCCCTGGCGCCGTCGATCACCATCAACGCGCTGTCCACGGCGGTGAGCACGCGGTACGTGTCTTCGGAAAAGTCCTGATGCCCCGGTGTGTCCAGCAGGTTGATTTCGCGGCCGGCGTATTCAAATTTCATCACCGACGAGGTGACGGAGATGCCGCGTTCCTTCTCGATGGACATCCAGTCGGAAAGGGCGTGCTTGGATGCTTTCCGCGCTTTGACCGCGCCGGCCATCTGGATGGCGCCGCCGAAAAGCAGCAGCTTTTCCGTCAGCGTTGTTTTTCCCGCGTCGGGATGGCTGATGATCCCGAACGTCCGGCGGCGTTCAATTTCTTTTTGCAGTTGTTTGCTCAAAATACCCTCATCAAGCAGGAAAAAGGCTTCCGACCTAAATTTCATTCGACTGCAGGGGACGGTCTCGATCGTTGCTGCAAAATACCCTTCAGCCTGCTTTCCCTAAACGGTGCCGCCTTTTAACGAATAATCCCGGGACTGTCAACCGATAACACCGCGATCCGATTCACGGCCGGGGCCGCCCTCGCGCAAAAACTCCTTGACAAAAAATGCGTGTTGCATAAAAGACTTGTGCCGTGAGCGGGCGTAATTCAGTGGTAGAATGTCAGCTTCCCAAGCTGGACGCCGTGGGTTCGAGCCCCATCGCCCGCTCCAATTGATTCATTCCTTGCCCGCCGGACTCCCTCTTTGCCCACCGATATTTGATTGACACGGAAGCCGCTTTCTTTCTATAATGAAGCTAATTAAAGAAAAGTTTTCTGACAATTCAGCGGGACAGGATGGAGGAAATTGCCATGAGAAAAAATGGAAAGAGAATGATCATTGCGGGGGGCGTGGGATCGTTGATGGTCCTGATTTTTTTGACCTCATGCGTCTCGACCAGCGGCACCGCGATGAAGACCCATCAAAAGGGAATGTCTTCCATTACGGAAGAAGAATATTTCACCACCAAGAAACCGGTGGACCGGGCTTACATCGGCTGCACCTGGTCGAAGCAGTTCGGGCCGCTCGAAGACCCCGTCGCGGAAGAGATCGAAGTTAAAAAGGAGAAATCCTTAAGCGGCATCCAGCAGGACTTTGCCTACAACCTGGGCGTGGGCCTCGGTGGGCAGACCATCGCGGGGCCGGCGGCCGAGATCGGCGCCTCCGGCGGCAGCGTCGAGAAAGCGAAGCTCTCCGGTCTGGAAATCATTACCCCCGTCTCCATCGCCGACATCGCCTTCGAGCCGGGCCTTCCCTACATCACCGAAGCCCTGCGACTGGCCAATTTCCGCATTGCCGATGAAAAATCCAATAAAGCGGGGCTGAATGTCGGCGCCGGCACCGCCATCGGCTCTGTGACCGCTACGGCAGGGGCCGGCACCCAGGCCCGTCGGGGCACCGAGGGAGAAGGGCTCGTCGTGGCCTACAAACTCCACATGATCGATCCCGAAACGTACACGAAGAGTGAATCCGGCCAAAGGCCGCTGGAACTCGGTAAAACCGTAGAGTTTTCCAAAGAGGGGCTTTTTGCGAAAGCCACCTTGCAGCTCATCGAACCGGGGTCGGGAAAGTCTCTTCCCCGCAACGTCATCTGGTCCTGCCAGAGAGCCTATGCCAAAAGCCGGGACACGGTCGCCGCCTGGGTTGTGGAATTAAAGTCAACCGACCCGAAACGTAAAAAGTCCACGATCGCCTTTCCGGCCTGGCCCGCCATTGAAGACTGCCAGAACTATTCCGGCGTCATCTTTTCGCGCATCGATCCCCGGACGGACAAAATCATTCGCCAGAAAATCACCATTACTTTAATCGACGCGGAAGTGTCGGACGCCATGACGCCCAAGGCGTGGAACGCCCGGATCGCCTTGGTGGACGAGGCCTTCAACATCAAGCTCGTTTCGCCCAAAGACCTGGAATAAGGCGGCAAACGGTCAACCCTCTGTCTTACCGATGAAGAAAGGTTCATTTTATGAAAAAGAGCATTACCGCATGCCTGTTGGCGATCTTTGTCTGCCTGACGGTGTTCAGCCTGACCGCCGAGGCAAAGAAACCGGAAATTACACGGCACGACGCGCAGTACCTGGACCGGCAGATTTCGATCAACCTGAAGTGGAAGTCTTCGGCGGAAATCGTTTCGGTCCGTGTGGCCGCCGGCAAAGAGGTCAAGGAAATCAAAGTAGATCCCTATGACAACAAAAAGACAAGCTTAGGCTACTTAGGCGAAGTCAGCGTTGTTCTTGAAACCGATCCCATGATTTCGCAGGAGTCGATCGGCTACACCATCCAGGTGCAGGACGAAGACGGGCAGAAAAGCAATCTCGTAACCGGGAAAGTCGCCATTCCCGCGACCGCCTATTCCCAGGCCCAAAGAGAGCATCGCGATCAGTGGGGCAAGGAGCACCTGGCCGGCACGGAGAAAAGCGGCAAGAAGGATATGATCCAACAGCTGCGCGAAGTCGCGACGGTTCTGGCCGCGCCTCCGGTCATCCTGGATGTGACCGTCAACAATCCGGGCACCGGCATTGTTACTTTCCAAACCAAGGCGACGCACACCGTCGGCATGCGGGAAATCACCTTCCGGGTCTTTGACGCGTCGGGAAAACAGGTGGATGCCCAGCAGATATCCGCCACCGGTAAACTCTGGGAGGGTACGTCGAAGGACTTTGCCCTGACGCCAGGAAGTTATTCCGTGATTGCCCAGGCCGTGGACGCCGGCGGCGGAACTTCGCGGGAGAGCAGGGCTTCCTTCAGGATTGCCGGTGCGCCCACCACAGCCCAACCCATAACGCAAACACCCGTCACACCTCCGGTAACACCTCCGGAGACACCCCCTGTGGTGCCGCCCGTGACACCTCCTGTAACGCCGCCGGTTACTCCTCCGGTTGTGCCTCCTGTGACACCACCTGAGACCCCACCGGTAACGCCACCGGTTGTGCCGCCGGTGACACCGCCGGTGACCCCCCCTGTCACGCCTCCGGTTGTGCCTCCAGTGACTCCGCCAGTGACTCCGCCGGTTGTTCCACCCGCCGTTCAGCAGAATTTGCCGTCGGTGGCGGATCCGGTGATTTACGCCAACGGGA
>ERZ795052.785-NODE-785-length-46166-cov-8.496367_pt1 | contig 46166 bp, 43 predicted proteins | sample MGYA00375136_ERZ795052 | MGnify/ENA primary metagenome ERZ795052 (study PRJEB30181, sample SAMN05720156) | activated sludge metagenome | isolation source: Anaerobic digester | place: Japan | collected 2015-05-26 ... | reverse complement strand
TGGATTTTTCATCCTCTTTCCAGAAAACAAAAACGTGCGGAAACTGAAGCCCCTTGGTCCCGTGAATGGTATCGACCTTGATCAAATCCCGGTTTTCTCCTTCCGGAACTCTCACGCTCCAGCGAACCCGGAACATCCGGGCCAGAAATTCATCGGCATCGGCGCCCCCTTCGTTGAAAAACGCCAGCGCTTCATCCTGCCAGATGTCGAGAATGGATGCGGGAAGTTTCCCGCGCAAACGCTCGATGGCGAGGCTGACCGCGGCGAGTCCATAGGGCCGGGGAAACGCTGCGGCAAATTCTTCCCGAATCCCCGGCGCATCTCCGAACCAGTCTTTCCACAGGGGTGACCGGGCGGCGGCGTCTGAAAAGGCGCTTCCGCCTTCCCTGGAAAGAACGATCGTCAGAAAAAGCATGACGGCGACCCCCTCCTTTGTCGAAAGAAGCTGGCGGCCTTTGACGGAGGACACGCGAATGCCGTGCGCAATGAGCTCCGCTTCGATCCTCTGAACGTGGTTGTTGGTCAGGGCAAGAACGGCCATATCCCCCCAGTCACAGCCGTACTCCTGCTTTTTTTTCTGAAGATATGCGACGATGGCCGGATACCAGGGGGCTTCCGACGCTCCGTCCTTTTCCAGCTTGACGAGACTCACTTCCGAAACACACGTCGCCGCTCCCCCTTTTGCACCGCTTTTCTCCGGGGGCTTTTGCGTCTCCGTTTTTTCCCTGCCCTCGAAAAGATTTTCAACCAGCCGGTTGAAAAACGAAATCAATAGCGGCGTGCTCCGATAGTTATGATCCAGCGACCGCTCCCGAACGACGCCGTTTTGGAGATAACCGCCGATGGCGGTTTCCATGGCCTCGCGGTTCGCGCCGCGCCATCCGTAGATCATCTGCTTCCAATCGCCCACGGCGAAAAACGATCGTTCGCCCCGTTCGCCGGGACCGGATAAAATATCGTCGATGAGCGGCAGCAGAATCGCCATATCACCCCTCGAGGTATCCTGGAATTCATCCACCAGGAGGTGTTCCGTCCTGTCCAGGCCAAGCGAGAAGTAGCTGCCCATGAGCTTCGGCCTTTCGCGCGAAGCGGCGCCGTCCAGTTCGAGCAGCGATTTCCGCACATCCGCAAAAAAAACGACCCCCTTCTCCTCCTTTACGGCTTTTGCCGCATCGAGATAAATTTCACAAAGAAACGCAAGGGCCAGCTCCCGGAGCAGGGCCTTGTTGAGCGCAAGTTTTTCGGCCGTCTTTCGATAGTTTTTGAAAATCCCGTTGAGGTCCGCGTAAGGACTCGAATGCCACGCAATGTTTTTGCCGAGGCCCCGCGCCTGCTCCAGGTCGGAACAGGCGGACACCGCCCTGGACATAAACCGGTCATAATTTTCCAGGTTGGCGACGACACGGGTTTTCAGTCCATCCGGCAGACCGGCAAGAGCGTTTGCCGCGCGGTTCAGAGATTCCAGCTCCCGAAGCAGGAGGACATTCTCTTTCATCAAATCCTCCAGATCGTCCAGCCTCTCCATGTCCGCCACACAGCGCTCCAGCGCCTGCTCTTCCCCGAGGGAACCCCAGAGCGAATCCAGGTCCGTGTTCAGGATTCTAGACGCGATGATCAACCGTTTCTCCCCGCCGCTTCGCGCGATGCCGTCGCGAAAACGCCTTTCGATATCCCGGGACAGGTCGATCTGGGCTTTTTCGTCGGCCATTCTCGGCGCTTCACCCGGAGCGGCGAAAAGCCGGTAGAAAAACGAGTCGATCGTCGAGTAGCCGACGCGTCCCGCTTCCATAATCAGCCTCATCCGGTCGAGCAGCGGCATTCCCTTTTTTGACGCGATCCGATCCATGATGCGGGAGCGCATCTCGGCGGTGGCGGCTCGGGTAAAGGTCAGCGCCAGAATGAATTTTCCCCCCGCGGAGATCCGTTCGAATACCTGCCGCGTCAATTGCGTGGTTTTCCCGGAGCCTGCCGACGCTTTCAGCAGAATGCTTTCCATCAGCGCCTCCCCCCGGCCGTCCGGTAATAGCCTTCTTTCCCGCACAGAGACTGAAGCCGGCAGAATTCGCACTCCTGGGATTCATGATTTGGCGCAAGGTGATCCCCCCGTACGATTTCGTCCAGGCGATTTGCGATGGCGGATACCAGACCGCCCGCTTCATCCAGCACCTCCTTCGGGAGTTCCATCATCCGTTCCTTTGCGGTTTCCTTCAGAAAATAAAACCGGGCGCCTTTCACGTCCGGAATGAAGTGACTGTAGAGGATGAGCTGCGCCGCGGGATGCAGGAGGTTTTTATCCCGAAAGCGCTCCAGCACGGTTTCCCGTGCCGGAAGGGAAAAGCCGCCCCTTTTTTTTGAATATTTGAAATCGATCACCTCGGCACGACCCTCCAGCATGGCCAGCCGGTCCGGACGTCCGGTGATTCCATAGCGCCCGGCGATTTTGCCGCTGAACTTCTCTTCGCAAGAGATCGCGTTGTCGGCAAACAGAATCTTCCTTCCCGCCGCCCTTTCTTCTTCGTCGATTTCCCGAAGGATGATTTCCGCGTTCAGCCGATAGATCTCCACGCCTTCCAGGCTTTTGAGCGCTTCATTTTCGCCGCTTTCCCACAGTTCGTCAAAAATCGGCCCCCAGTCGTCGAGCCGGTCTTTCCGGACGGTCGAAAGCTGCTGCAGAAACCGATGGACGAAAATCCCCATCTGCAGATTGATTTTTTCATCATCGTCCATGAACGTAGGGGGGGAAACCCCGAGAATGTACTGATGGTAGAATAAAAAGGGGCAGGCCAGGATTTTGGAAAGGCTCGAATACGAAAAGGTAAAGTCTTTAAGCCTGGTTCTCAGCGTCTCATCCACCGGGACGGAACATGGAATCTTGTCGCGCAGGTCCGGCTTCGGCCCGCGGAAGGCGACCTTGATCGCCGGTTTTCCAAACTCCTCGGAAAGAAGGCTCATGTAATAGCTTGGCGTTCTTTCGCGGATGGCGTCATCCACCGCCGCGACGGCGACCTTTGCGCAATCTGCCAGAATCTGCCGGAAAAGAAGGTCCTGGTACTCAAACACATTTTTTCGCATCCGCGGAACATGCACGGGATTGATGAAGGGGCCTTCAAAGGGCGGCGCCGGCATGATGCCGCTGTCCACGGGAAAGATCAGCCCCCGGCTGAAGGTCTCCCCCGAGGCATGGCCGAATCCGACCACCTGCACCGGCGCGAACCGGCTTCCCGTGACGCGAAATTTTTTTTTCTCGATAAGGATTGCGGCTGCCTCGGCAAGATGCCGCCCCAGGCGGCCCTTCCAATCGTCCAGCAGGGTGGAAAGGGAAACGGCGGCTTCCAGCGCTTCGCACTCCTCACGAATGTAGAGCTGCCGGTTTGCGGACAATTCCGCCGCGCAGCCGGCTGCAAATTTTCTGAAATCAGGCGTCCGCCCGGTTTGCGCGGTCCGGTGAATTTCCGCCAGAAGTCTTCTGCCGGCCGACGTCGCGGAAAACGGCAGCCAGACGGCAAGGTTGACGGCATTGCCGAACCCGCGAAGTGACTGATTCCAAAGCATCGGGGTCAGGGATTCATCCAGCAGGCAGATCATGAGCCGGTCGTCCTCCGACCGCTCGTCCAGAAACCGCGAAACCTCCAGCGTCACCCAATCCGCCGCGGCATGAAGCCCTGCCAGTCGCAGAAATTCGATGTTCAAGTTTTGGGCAACCCGGACGGCGCCGCCAAAGGACAGGACGAGATTTTTTGCGGAATCAAACGGCAGAGGCCCCGCAGCGGCCGGCTCCGGCCCGAACAGCGGCGGATCGACGAACAGCCTTTCTTTTTTGATCTTTCTGTAAAACCGCTCCCGGGGCGGCGTCAACTCGGGCAGACCGATAAAGATCTCCCTGTCGTCCGGAAGAATTTCGTCGAACCGGACCGCTTCCAGCTCCGCCCAAAACAATTTTTTCCGGGACAGCCAGCGGCGAAACCCCTTCGCCGTCTCGAGGTATTGTTCAAGCTGCTCCCACTGCTCGGAGGTGAACCGCTCGGACCCCGCAATCGTCTCCTTTCCGACCTGATATTCCGCAAGCCGGGCGACCAGGGGCAACCGGTTCGCGGCGCGGCGAACGGGAATTTTTTCCTCCGGAAAACTCTCCGCGATGAACTGGATCCAATACAGCAGAATCTCGTCGGCCGGCACCGGATACCAGGACTTTTGTTCGCCGATCTTCCGGTCCAGGTAGGCCCGGATTCCCTCCACTCGGGGAAGGATGCCCCCCAGCCGGTCGTGAATCCGTTGCTGCACCGGATCGACCGCCCGGTCGCTGGCGCAAACCAGGGTCCAGCCAGACAGATCGGGATGATCCTTCTGCAACAGCGCAATGAGCTTTTCCGAATCCGGCTCCATCGGGTTTTCCTCTGAAGGTGAAGGTCTTTTCTTTCGTCCTGGTCGGGGGCGTTTCCGCCCGAACCCGACTATGAAGAAGCGAGCGGGCCTTGTCAATACCCAATCGAAGCCACGAAGGGATGCTCCCGAACATTTTATTGACAACCTCTCCGTCCGTCTCTATAATCGCGCACAACAGAAAACCCGAAAGACTCGAGCCTATGCATTTTTACCGAAGAATTCTGCAGCATCGCCTGCCCATCACCGCCGCCGCTGCACTGGCCGGCATCGGCATCATGGTGTATTATGCATCCTGCGACACGGGCTGCTCCTATCTCCGGGGAGATCTGCTGGGCATCGACCTGAAATACGTCGGCGTAGGATACATGGGCGTCATCATTGCGCTGGCCCTTTTCCGGCAGGCGGACCTGCTGAGAATGCTGGTCGCCGCGGGAATCGGCGTGGAAGCGTTTCTGGTTTCTTTCCAGTTCAGGGAGGAGGTCTTCTGCCCTTTCTGCCTGGCGTTCGGGGCTCTAGTAATCCTGATGTATCTGATCAACTATGAAAGGCTTCATATGACCAATACATGGCATCAGAAATGGCTCTATGTTTTCGGTGACGCGAAGATTCCGTTTGCCCGCGGTCCACGGCTCCCCCTGCTGGTCATGATGATCGCCGGATATGTTTTTGTCGTCCTCACCTTTTCCGGATCGGCAACGCCCGCCTACGCCGCCGAAACGACCGCTGCGCCCTCCTACGGCAGAGGCTCATGGGAATTGATGATCTTTACGGATTACTTCTGCCCTCCCTGCCAATCCGCGGAAAAAGACCTGGAGAGGGAACTGGAAAGACTCCTGGCCAAAGGGGACGTGAAGATCACTTTTGTGGATTTTCCCGGCCATAAAAACAGTTCTCTGTATGCGAAGTACTTTCTCTTTTCCGTCGCCGCAAACAAAGGCTACGCCAACAGCCTGAAGGCCAGAAACCTTCTCTTTACCCTGGCCGCGCAAAAAAAAGTCGACCAGGAAAGCGTTCTGGCCGCCGTTCTGAAATCAAAAAACATCGCCCTGCAGACGGTGGACCCCAAACCGGTTTTCCAGCAATGGCTGGCCCTGATCAAGCGGTTTGAAATCGATCAGACGCCGACCTGCATCCTGCGCTTCTCCAGCACCTATTCCCGGAAGTTTACCGGCTCGGACCAAATTCGCGATGAACTGATCCCGGAGCTTCAGAAAAGGTTTTCCGGCGCAAAAAGCAAAGAGTGAAACGCTGCTTGTTCGGCGCATGGATTTTACCGTTTTCCCGGCGGGAAAGGCCCCCGGATCGGGGAAATCGGCAGGCGACCTTCATCAATGGGCTATACATTAAACACCACGGATGATTACCACCTTCACGGACTGACCTCCCTGGGCTGGGAGCTTACGGTTTGCAACGCGCTTTTTCCTCCCGACAGTCCCTGCCGCGGCGCGCTTTTACGCGGCGCGTCTTTCGGCGAGCACCTTTTTCGCTTTCTGGAGGAGAAGATTCCTCTGAAGCCATGTAAAACCGTCCTGGAAATCGGGGGCGGGATGGGGCATCTGATGAAGGATTTTCTAACCCTGGCCCCTCATCTTCAGGCGACCATGGCGGACATCTCCCCCTATCTGCTGCAAAGGCAAAAGGATTCTCTCGCGGGATTTTCCGCGGCCTTTCTCGAAACGGATTTCTTCAAAATCCCCCTCACGGATCTGCGCTCCTTTGACCTGGTGATCCTCAATGAAGTGCTGGGGGATTTTCCCACGCTGACCGCCACGAGCGAACCGTCGCCCCCCGACGACCCGGATGCCGTTCGCCTCGCGGCCAGAATCCCGGATTTCGAGGCAGCCTACGGCCTGCGCTTTGATCCCGGCGAAAACATCAATATCGGCGCGCTGGAAGCCCTGGAGCGGCTTTGCCGGGCCGGCGTTCCGTACATCTATTTGAGCGAACACAGTTGCGAGTCGTCCCACGACGACCCGGCGTTTCCCCGCATGAATTTTTCACCGTCAGGAAATCCCGAAAAGATTCCGCTTAAAGGCCATGCCGAATACACCGTCAAATTCAGCGCGCTGGAGAAAATGGCCCGTGCCTTCGGCTACAAGGTGTTTCGCGGCCCCTACACCGACATTCTGCCCATCTCGTTCAACGACCGCGTGACGGCCGCCCTTCGCACGCCGTCGCCACTGTCGGACCGGCAGGAAATTCTCCGGCACTTCCTCTACGATCTCTACAAATATGAATATCTTTTGCTGGCATCCGCCCCGGCAGGGAAAGGATAGGACATGAAAACGCTTCGTATCATCGGTCTGGCCGTAATCCTGCTTTGCGCAAACGCCTTCCCGGCGGCGGCCTTTCGCTGCGGGGACAACCTGGTGACCACCGGCGACAAAAAGGTTAAAGTCCTGGGAGCCTGCGGTCTTCCCACCACCAAGGAAATCATCTGTCCCAGGAAAAGCGGCGTCTGCCCCGCGACCCTGGAAGTCTGGTACTACAACTGCGGCGACAACGACTACATTTACGCGCTGACGTTTGAAGACGGCGTTCTGACGAAAGAAACCACGGAGGGCAGCGGAGTGGGAAACTCCTACTGCCGGGGCAAATCAATCAACCGATAGGGGGGAAGGAATATGACACGGATACAGACCGGTTTCACCGCGCTGCTCATCCTTTGCCTGGCGGCCGGCGACGCTCTCGCTTTTCGCTGCGGCTCCGGCATGGTTTCCACCGGAGATTCCAAGGCGAGAGTTTTAATCGTCTGCGGGAAACCGACCGCCAAAGAAAAGCAGGTCGATAAGAACAAGACTTTCAAAACCGCCGGCAAGAAAAAAATCAAAAAAAGCGCCGGCAGGGCGGAGGTCTGGTACTACAACTGCGGAAGCCAGGATTACATCTATGCCCTGACCTTTGAAGACGGCATCCTGAAAAAAGAGGACACGGAAGGAAAAGGAAGCGGAAAGTCCGACTGCCTGGGGAAGTAGCGGACGGAAGGCCGCGGCCGCCCGCAAAACCGCCCCTGAAAACCGCCGTGAAAATACTTTTTTCTTGATTGTTGTTTTTTTTTGTGTTAGCCGTTTCGCGGGTTTGAGGCGCGTCGCGCTTCGTCAACCAAGCAAAACCGCAGGGTTCCATGGATCACCATGACGCATTCGGCGCCGGTGCCGGGGATTGCGCCCCTTGACCTTCATCCGGGCGTCAAATCAGGGACCCGGACCCCGGAGAAAATCACAGCCGCGCCGGGCGGCTTAATAACCTTGAACCATACAAAATCAGGAAAGGGGGACTAGAGCATGACGAAAGCAGAATTGATCGGTGTAATGGCGGATGAGGCGGGCATCTCCCAGGCGGCGGCGGCCAAAGCGCTGGATGCCTACATCGCCGCGGTTGCAAAAGAGCTGAAAAAATCCGGGAAGTTGGGATTGGTCGGTTTCGGCACGTTCTCCGTCGTCAAAAGGAAAGCAAGAGAGGGCAGGAATCCTCAGACCGGCAAGACGATCAAGATTCCCGCGAAGAAAGTCGTCAAATTCAAGGCCGGCAAGACGCTGGCCGACAAAGTGAAATAGGTTTTTTGCATTATCATTTCAACCAAGGCCTCCGTTAGCTTTACAAAACCACCGGAGGCCTTGGTGCATTTATCCAATCCGGAAACGAGGAGCGTTTGGCTTGACACGAAAAAGGATACTCAGCGGGATGCGGCCCACGGGGCGCCTGCACCTGGGAAATTTGCACGGCGCGTTGGGAAACTGGGTCGAACTTCAAAACAGCGGCAGCTACGACTGCTTTTACTTCGTCGCCGACTGGCACGCCATTACCAGCGAATACGCGTCAACGGAAGACATCCGGAACAACAGTCTGAACATGGTGATGGACTGGCTGGCCGCCGGCCTCGATCCGGCCAAAAGCACGCTCTTCATTCAATCGGCGGTCAAGGAGCACGCCGAATTGTTTCTGCTGCTCTCCATGATTACGCCGCTGGCCTGGCTTACGCGCAATCCCACCTACAAGGAAATGCAGGCGGAATTGAACACAAAAGATCTTTCCACCTTCGGCTTTTTGGGATATCCCGTCCTGCAGGCGGCCGACATTATCATGTACAAGGCTTACGGCGTTCCGGTCGGCGTGGACCAGCTGCCTCACATTGAACTGACCCGCGAAATCGCCCGGCGCTTCAATTACCTTTACGGGAAAGACGTCTTTCCCGTTCCGGAGCCCCTGCTGACCCAGGTGCCGAAGCTGCTGGGCATCGACGGCAGGAAAATGAGCAAATCTTACGACAACGCCGTTTACCTGTCCGACCGGGGCAAGGAGCTTCACCGGAAAATCGCGTCCATGTTCACCGATCCGCAGCGAATGCGGAAAAAAGACCCGGGCAACCCCGACATCTGCAATGTCTTCACGTTCCACGGCCTTTACTCCCCCGCCCCGGTCGTGGCCGACATCAACCGGGAATGCCGCACAGCCGGCATCGGCTGCACCGACTGCAAGAAAATGCTGGCGGCTCGCGTTGAGGAAGCGCTGGCGCCCGTTCATGAGCGCATGGATTACTATCAGCGCAATGTCGCGGAAATTGAGGAGATGATCCACAAAGGCAACGATCAGGCGACGGACATCGCCCGCCGAACGATGGCGGAAGTTCGCGAAGCCGTCAAAATCTAGCGCGCGATATGAACGAAGAGACGACCACAGATTATGCGATCAAGCTGGATATTTTTGAAGGTCCGCTGGACTTGCTGCTGTATCTGATCAAAAAAAACGAGATCGACATCTACAACATCCCCATCGCGCTCATCACCCGCCAGTATCTGGATTATCTGAACCTGATCAAGTCGCTCAATCTGGACCTGGCGGGAGAATATCTCGTCATGGCCTCCACGCTGATTCACATCAAGTCCCGCATGCTGCTGCCGGTTCCGGAAGAGCCGTCGCCCGAAGAGATGGAAGAAGACCCGCGCTCGGACTTGGTCCGTCAGCTCCTGGAGCACCAGGCCTTCAAGGACGCCGCCGCCCTGCTGACCCAAAGGCCGATCCTGGAGCGGGACGTGTTCAAGCGCTCCGCGTCCCTGCCGGGGGAGGGGCGACCGGCGGCAGCGGAGGAAGAAGAGCTGGTGGAAGTCAGCATTTTTGAATTGATTGAGGCCTTTCACCAGATTGTTTCCCGCATGGACCAGAAGGACCTGCTGGAAATCGATATGGAAAAACTGTCGCTTTCGGACATCATCAACGACGTGATGGAGCGCCTTACGCGCGAAAGAAATCTCACCTTTGACGAATTGCTGGGGGAAAGAAGAGACCGCCGCCGTATCGTTTACACTTTTCTGGCCCTGCTGGAGCTCATCAAGCTCAAGATGATCAAGGCCTACCAGACGGCGGCCTTCGGCGTCATTCGAATCTTCCCGGCCGTGGAGTTGTAAATGGAAAAACTTTCAGCCATTCTCGAAGCCCTGATCCTGTCGTCGGAGTCGCCCCTGTCCCTGGAGAAAATCTGCGCCGCGCTCGGCAGCGAGGACAAAAAGGAAATCCGGCGCGCTCTGGAGAACCTGATTGCACAATACGATGAACGTGAAAGCGGCATCTGCATCCAGGAAGTCGCGGGCGGCTTCCAGTTTCGCACCCGTCCGGAAATGGCCTCCTGGATCAAAAAGCTCAAGGGGGTCAAGCCGGCCTCCCTGTCGCCCGCGGCCATGGAAACACTGGCCATCGTGGCGTACCGGCAGCCGATCGTCAAGTCGGAGATTGAAAGCATTCGCGGCGTCGATGTCAGCGCTCCGCTCAAGGGACTTCTGGACAAGAAACTGGTCCGCATCCTCGGACGCAAGGACGTCCCGGGCAAGCCGATCATTTACGGGACGACCAAAAAATTTCTGGAAGTATTCAATCTCAAGGAACTCTCGGACTTGCCGACCATGAGAGAGCTTCGGGAGCTTACCGAAACTCAGGAGGCGCCCGAGCAGGAAATCCTCTCCTTCGAAGAACTTCCGGAGGGGACACCAGGCGCGGAAATGCCCAAAGCGCCGGATCCGTCTTCCGCTTCGGAAGAGGTGCGGGTGGAAGCACCCCCCGAAGACGACTTCGCAGCGGGCGCTGACGGTCAGGAAGAACCAGAGGTTGAACGGGACCCCGAGGAAGATGACGTCTCATGAAAGAACGCCTGCAGAAAATCATCTCCGCGGCGGGCATCGACTCCCGCCGCCATGCCGAAGCCATGATTACGGCCGGCCGCGTGAGCGTAAACGGAGAGATTGTAAGCAGGCTCGGCACTCAGGCCGATCCGCAAAAAGACGTGATCCGGATTGACGGAAAAATCATCTCCATCGAAAACCCGGGTTGTTACATTGCGTTGTACAAACCGGCCGGTTATGTCACCACTTTATCCGATCCGCAGAAAAGGCCGACCATTGTCGACCTGGTCCGAGATCTGCCGGAAAGGGTTTATCCCGTAGGCCGGCTCGATTATGATTCAGCGGGTCTTCTCTTGCTGACCAACGACGGAGCATTCGCTCAAAAAATTTCCCACCCGGGATTTCAGGTCCCCAAAACCTACCGGGTAAAGATTGCCGGGCGGATAAGCCCTGATCAATTAAAGGAAATCGGTAAGGGAATTCCTCTGCCGGATTGCGTCTTCAAACCGGATAATCTCAAGCTGGAAAAGACCAACGACAAAAGCACCTGGATCAGCCTGACCCTGCACGAGGGCAAAAACCGGATCATCCGCAGAGGGTTTGAGTCGGCCGGCTATATCGTAACGCGGCTGGTCCGCACCTCAATCGGGAGCATTACGCTTTCGGGCCTTTCGGAAGGCTCCTGGCGCTCGCTTTCGGCCCGGGAAATTCAGCAGTTGCAGGCGGCGCCGCAGGGCAAAAAAGGTAAAAATATTCTTGACAATCATCCAAAAATAAATAATAGTCGCGCCGTGCGGAATAATCGGCATCATCAATACTCGGGCAAGCGGCAGTTTTAAGGAGGATCTATGAACAAATCCGGTCTTATCGAAGCATTAAGCAAGAAGATGAACCTGACGGAGAAAAAAGCCATTGATGTGGTTAATCTGGTTTTCAAAGGCTTTAACGATGAATTGAAAAAAGGAGGCCGGATTGAAATCAGGGGATTCGGCAGCTTCGTGGTGAAAGAATACGGCTCCTACACGGGAAGAAACCCCAAAACCGGAACAAAAATAAAGGTCGAACCGAAAAAACTGCCTTTTTTCAAAGTGGGAAAAGAACTGAAGGACAGAGTAGACAAGAACAAATAGAAATCCTGCAAGCGATTGTTATACTTAATGAAGGGGACTTGGAAACAAGCCCCCTTCATTTTTGGCTCACCAAACGAACCTTGCCGCCTTTTCACATCAACGGTGAAGGCCCCCGGCGAAATCCACGCCGATTCGGTGCCACAGCCACAGCCAGAAAGCATTGAGAAAAATGAATACGGAAAATATCAAAGCCGGAACGGCCGCTTGGCTGTGGAAGGCATAAAGGGCGATGCCGGCGGCAAGGCCGCAATTTTTCATGGTTCCCAAAAGCAGAAGCGATATCAGCACGGGGCGGGAAAGTCTAAAAATTCTGCCGGCCGCGAGGAGCGCGGCGGCGATCAGCGCCGTGGAGGCAAAAGCAAGGACCAGGATGAAAAGTACATCCCGGCCTCCCTGCCGGATCAAGCCGGCATTGGCGGAGGCGGCTGCGTAAAACACGATAAAAAAGCAGACGTCCGAAACGGCTCCCTCGCGGTGATGGATCCGTTCATCCCAGTTGCGGTCAACGGCGACCCTTGACAGCAAAAGCGGAAGCAAGATCAGCGCAACAGCCAGGATCACCGGTTTTTCGCAAGGCATGTCATAGTAGCGCAGAAAAGCCACCCCAAAAAGCGGAATCAGGAGGAGTGAACCCAGATAGGTTCCGGCGAAACCGGTCAGCGTCAGTCTGTGATCCGCGCCGAACTTTTCACTCCAGGGAAGAACCGCCAGAGCGGAAGGAACGGCGGCCAGAATGACCAGTCCGATCCAGAAATTCTCATTTTTGATCAGGAAGATTCCGCCCAGAATCACCAGGTTGCCCAAAACCAGGTAGTTCATGAGGCAGCCCCAGAGAGTCCCGGGGAGCAGCGTCCTGGGATTCTTGAAGAATCCGCCCGGGTAACGAAGCAAAGCGACCGTGAGGGCAATCGTCAGCGCCGGCAGAACGAGAAAAGACGCCCAGCGGGCCGCCTGAGGCAGAAAAAGGCCCGTCACAACAGCGAGCACGTAAAGAAGCGGCGAAACCTTCATGGCCCTCCCCGATGAGCAGGATCACGCCTTGTTCCCGATGCAAAGCTTCCGGACACCCCCGACCAGCAGAAGAAAGATGATGTTGAATACAACGATCATGGCGCCTGCGGGCAAATTCAAGACAAAGGCAAACAAAATTCCGAGCAGCACCGCCCCAACCGCGAATCCTACGGCCGCCGTCATCGTCGTCCGGAAACTGACCGAGAGCTGAAGCGCGGTGAGAGCGGGCAGAATCAGCAGCGCCGAAACCAGCATGATCCCGGCGACCTTCATGGCCAGAACCGCGGAAACGGCCGTCAGAAGAAAAAGAACGACGTTGATCCGGCCGGTTTGAATCCCCATGCTCCGGGCAAGTTCCTGGTCGAAGGTCACCACGAACAGATCTTCATAGTAATAAACGACCGCCGCCACGACCAGGGCGAAAACGATCAAGGAAAGGACGAGTTCGGTACGGTTCACCGTGAGAATATTTCCAAAAAGATAACTGAATAAATCCACGTTGAAGCCGCCGGACAAACTGGACAGAATGATGCCCGCCGCGATTCCCAGGGAAGATACGATGCCGATGGCGGCGTCGGCATGAATTTTCTTCGACGAGGTCAGCCGGTAAATGGCCAGCGAGGAAATCATCACCAGCGGCAGAGCCGCCAGCGTCACGTAGAACGGGCTGACGCCGACGAGCAGCACCACGGCCACGCTGCCGAAAGTGGTATGCGCGAGGCCGTCCCCGATCAGAGAGAAGCGCCTCAGAACGAGAAACAGGCCCAGCAGCGCCGAAACCGCGGCGATCAGAGAGCCGGCCAGCAGCGCCCGCTGAACGAATCCATACGAAAGAACCTCAGGCAATCCCATCAGCAGCCGCTCCCCTTCGAATCGTGTTGGTGGCAGATAATGTGCTGACTGGCCGGACCGAAAAATCCCTCCATGTCCACCGAAGCGCAGAAGTCCCGGAAAGACCCGGAAAAGATCAATTTCTTGTCCAGATACAGCAGATGCTGCGCGTACCGGCCGACCACGCCGCTGTCATGGGTCACCAGCACCACGGTCGCGCCGTCCTTCCGGCTCAGCTCCTGGGTCAGCTCATAGAAGATGTTCCGGGTTTCGGGGTCCAGCGCGGTGGTCGGTTCGTCGAAGATCAGCAACTCCGGTCGCCGGATCAACGCCCTCGCCAGCATAACCCGCTGCTGCTCTCCGTAGGAAATCTCTCCGATCAAACGCCGGGCGAGATGACCGATCGCCATCCTGTCCAGCGTGTCGGACAGCAGTACCGGATCTTTCTTCGGCAGGCCCATTTGTACGACTTCCGCCACCGTCCCGGGAAAGTGAGCATTCAAACCGCTGAGCCGCTGGGGCAGATAACCGATTTTTTCCCATTGCCGGAAGTCCTCGATCCTTCTTCCGAACAGCTCCACCCTGCCCTGCTGCGGCTTCAGAATCCCCAGAATGTTTTTGACAAGCGTGGTTTTCCCCGATCCGTTGGGACCCACAACGGCCAGATAGGCGCCTCTTTCCACGGTGAAACGGATCCCGCTGAGCACCTCCGTCCCGTTGTAGCGGTATGTCAAATCCTCTACGCGAATTACCGGCATTGCAAACCTTTTTTGAGATGGACCAGATTTCTTTCCATCAGCGTCAGATACGTTTCGCCCGACTGAAAGTCCTTCTTGCCGACATCGTGCCCGTTGCTGAGTTTGATGAGCCCCACGCCGGTTTCGTCCGCAATCATTCGGGCGAGCTTCGGCGCCGTCAGGTCTTCATAAAAAATATAGTGCAGCTTCTGCGTTCTGATCTGATCCATCAGCGCCAGGATCTGCTGAGGCGAAGGCTCCGCGTCCGCAGAACTGTTGGAAGCCGACCGGTAATGAAGCTGATACCGGTTGGCCAGATACGCGAAAGCCCAGTGACCCGCGTGCAAAACGGTTCTGGTTTTGCACGAAGAAAGCGCCACGCGATATTGTTCATCCAGCTCCGCCAGCCGGCGTTTGTAGCGTTCGGCGTTTATCCGGTAGGTTTCACTGTTTTTCGAATCCCGGGTAATGAAAGCCGCCGAGATGTTATCGATCATTTTCTGCGCGTTGGCGGCATCCAGCCAGATGTGCGGATCGTATTGAGACGCATGCGCCGGTTCGTCAATCCGTCCGCCCGCTTCACGGCCGGGTCCATGCTCGGGCGATTCCGGAAGGGGCAGTAAAAATGCGCCCCGGCCGGTTTCAACCGCCAGCATGTTTGTTTTTTCCGCGGCCGCGTTGATGACCTTGTAGGCCCACTGCTCCAGTTCAAAGCTGGTAAACAGAAAGATGTCCGCCTTGCTGACCCGGACGATGTCGTTGGGCTTCAATTCGTAATGATGGGCGTCCGACCCCGGCGGCAGCAGCAGGGAGACCGCAACTTTGTCCCCGCCGACGTTGCGGGCAAAGTCGTACAGGGGAAAAATCGTGGCCATCACGGTCAGCCGTCCGTCCTTCCCGGCCGGTTCTTCAGCCGGGGTGCAGGACAGGATCAACATCAGTCCGATAAATACAACGATTCGAATCTTTTTAAAAAGCAAGCGCATCAACCTCTCCGGGCCGGTCGGCCGGAATCATCAAAAGACATCAATAGTTCCAGCCCCAGAAGCCGAAGGCCAGAAGATTCATGATCACGGGTACGGCGTAAATGATGCCCACCGTCGCCAGTTTGGCCTTCATGGTTTTGAGGCTGATGACCACAACGGCAAAACAGAAAAAGTGGAAATAGCCGATCAGGAAAATCAGCCAGACCCCCTGAAAAGAGAGAGACCAGAAGGGATACTCCCAGACCAGGTGTCCGCCGATGTTCAGCAGGCATTCCACGAAGACGCAGAAAACGCTGTAGCCGATCGCCCAGAACCATTTTTCCGGCACCCCCAGAATCTTCTCTTTTTTGCCCTCCGACAAGGTATGGTAGTAGATGACTCCCACCAGCAGAAACATGAACATGATTTCAATGTTCCAGCCGACCATCGTGCGCAGCGCCGTAGCTCCGGGCACGGTCCAGAAAGCGGAACGTCCCGTGAAATGAAGAACCCAGCCGTTCCAGGTCTCATTGAAGAAATCGACGCCGAAGATGGTCAACCCCGCCAGAACGGCGTTCCAGTCGCCCGTTTTCCTGGCGTCTTTGATTTCACGAGTGTAAACATAGAACACGACGGCCAAAAGAGGAATCACATACCATTGAAGGGTGGAAAGATCGCGCAGGCCGCTCAACGCTTGTTCGGTTGCAGCCGTCATGGGAGCCTCCTTTCAAACACTCGGTTTCTCTTACTCGGGCAGTTTGATTTTCCGCCCCACACACAAAACATCGGTATCCCTCATTTTATTGATGCGCCGCAATTCCTCTATCGTGACGGAACTGCTCTTCGCCAGCGTAAACAGCGTATCGCCTTTTTTGACGGTGTACGGTTTCAGGCGCCTTTTGCCGGCCTTTTCCTCTCCGGCCGGAACAAGAATTTTCCGCCCGGCATAGAGCGGATCTTTGATCTTCATTTTGTTCAAAATCAAAAGAGTCTTGGTGTCCGTCCCGTGCCTTTGGGCAATCCTGTGCAGGCTCTCCCCCCGCTGAACCGTGTAAAGGGCGGTTTTCATCCGGCCCCCTGCCCCTGCAGTTTTGGCGCCCCCTTCCGCCGCCCCGACGGTCTTTTTAAGGGTCGTTTTTTCCCGGTTTTCTTTGACGTCTTCGGCAGGAACTTGTTGAACCGCCTCCGATCCGGCAAAGTAGCGGTCAACGGACGAAGCCACGGCCCCGGCAATCTTTTTCCTGAAGGATTGCCTTTTGAGCAGTTTCTCTTCCTGTGGATTGGAGAGGTATGCCGTTTCCAGAAGCACGGCGGGGGTGTCCGGCAGTTTCAGCACACGGAAGGGCGCCTCGTGAAACGTTGGATACTTCAGAGATTGCACGCGGCCGATTTGATCCAGCAGATCGGCCGCATAGGTTTTTGACAGGTTGATCGTGTTGGTTTGAAACATGTTCAGGATGATTTCGTCGGATTCATTGTTGCTTTCGCCTCCCGGCACGCCGCCGATAATATCGGAGAGGTTTTCATTCCGGGCCAGCAATTTGGCGGCTTCATTGCTGGCCGCTCCGGTGGACAGACAATAAACGGAGCTGCCCTGGGCCTCGCGGTTTCGGGCCGCATCCGCGTGAACACTGATAAAAAGGCTTGCCTGGTGCCGGCGAGCCACGCCAAGGCGCTTGTGGAAGGAAACGTAATAATCTCCGTCGCGGGTCAGGACCGCCCGATACCCGGGCATTTTGTCGATCTCCTTCTTGATTTCCCGGCTGATGGCCAGCACGACATGTTTTTCGTACGTCCCGTTTTTGCCGACGGCGCCGGGATCTTCTCCGCCGTGGCCGGGATCGACCACGATGACCCGTTTGGGGGCTGAAACCGCCTTGCGCTTCGGAACGGACGGGGCTTTTTCAGCCTCCGTCAGAAAAACATCGACCACGACACGATCCGGCTTGTCCATGAACTTCTTCAGGGGGAATACTTCCGCCCTCAAATGATCTTTTAAATAAACGTGAACGGTGCATTGCCGATCCTCTCCGCGAATAAAAAGGATTTTGGCGACGCCCGGCTTTCGGATGATCTTTTCCGGCGGCAGGGAGGGAGAAAAGGAGGCATCGGAGAATTCCAGAATGATCCTGTCCTGCTGAACCTCAAAGCGGTACACCGGTTCTTCGCTCAGATCGAAAACAATCCGGGTCTGATCCGGCGCCGTCCAGTGCCTCACGTTGGATATTTCCGTAAGCGCAAACCCCGGCGCCGGGAAAAAAGCCGTCAGGAAAAAGGCCAGGCAGCACCAGTGCCGCCAGACCCGGCAGCGCATCAAACCGGAACTTTGCCGCTCCCTGTGCGGGAAATCCATGGAAACGGAATGGCGCCCGCCTGCTGTCCGGCACGCGGCGGTCAATGAGCTCTTCGTCGGATTCATGCCGTTTTCAGTAACAAATTTCAGGGGTAACTGCAAGGACAGGTTAAAAGAATAGGCCATGGGGGAGAGGCAATGGGCAATGGATGAGAGATGATAAGCTGTTGGTGTCCTTCAGCCTTCGGTCTTCAGTCTTTCTCCCTGTCCCGTGAAAAACAGTTGACAAGCTTTTTCGTAAATGCGATTTTCAGCGCGCAAAAATGATGGAATCCATCCTTGAGGAAAAGCATGCGGGAAAACCGGTTGAAAGAGGCCCTGCTCGCCCCCTCCGAATTCCCGGTGACCTGGGAACTGGTGCCGGGCAGAGGCGCAAAAGAGCCCGCGCAGGAGAAGTGCCTGGCGCAGGCCCGGCAGGCAGCCGCCGGGAACAAGGTTTGCGCGCTTACGCTCACGGATAATCCTGGCGGCACCCCGGCCATGTCCGCCGATTTCATGGGCGCCGAAATTCTTAAACTGGGCATCGAACCCCTTGTCCATTTCACCGGCAAGGATAAAAACCGCAATCAGTGTGAAAGCCAATTGTACGCGCTGGATCGCGCGGGCATCCGGAACCTCCTCGTCATGAGCGGCGACTACCCGGTGTCGGGTTTTCAGGGAAGGCCCGCACCGGTCTTCGACCTGGATCCTATCCATACGCTGCAATTGATCACGAAGATGAACCGGGGGCTCGCCTATCCCGGAATCAAAGGCACCGTCACGCATCAGCCTTCCGATTTTTTCCCCGGCGCCGTCGTTTCTCCTTTCAAAGCGACCGAGGCCGAGCAGATGGGGCAATACGACAAGCTGAAAAAGAAAATCGATGCGGGCGCGCAGTTCATCGTCACGCAGCTGGGATACGACGCCCGGAAATTCCACGAAGTGCTCCTCTTCATGAAACAGCATTATCCGCAGATCCCCCTGGTGGGAAACCTTTACATCCTTCCCTTCGGCGCCGCAAAAATGATGAACCGCAACGATCTGCCGGGCTCCGTCGTCACGGATCAACTGCTCGCGGAAATCGACCGGGAGCGAAGCGGCCCGGACAAGGGAGAAGGCGCGAGAATTCTTCGCGCTGCGAGACTGTACGCCATCTTGAAGGGAATGGGATACGGCGGCGTTCACATCGGCGGCCACAACATCCGCTACGAACAGGTGGAAGAGATCATCCGGCAGGGGGAAGCGCTGGTCCCGGGCTGGACCGATCTGGTCCGTTATTTTCATTATCCCATGGACGACGGGTTTTACTTCTTTGAAGCCGATCCGGCAGGCGGACTCAACATGGATATCCCCGTCGACCGGTCATCCCGGCCGGGGAATGCGAAAGTCGGGTGGATGTACGGTTTTTCCCGATTTTTCCACCGGCTGATGTATGAACCCGGGAAAAACCTCTACGGCGCGATGAAGGCGCTTTGCAAAACCGTGCAGGGCACCAGGCTGGAGGGAATCTTCCACAAGCTGGAACATTTCATCAAAGTCGCCTTTTTCGACTGCCGCGACTGCGGTGACTGCGCCCTTCCCGACGTGGCCTATCTGTGCCCTATGTCGCAATGCCCGAAAAATCAGCGCAACGGCCCCTGCGGCGGAAGCTTTCAGGGATGGTGTGAGGTTTATCCCCGGAAAAAACAGTGCATCTACGTCCGGGCCTACGACCGGCTGAAGAAATACGGGGAAGAAGAAAGGCTGAGGCGCGCCGCGGTGCCGCCCTGCAACTGGGACCTTTATCAAACTTCCTCCTGGATCAACTACTACCTGGGGAAGGATCACACGTCGCAAAATCAGAAATGATTTAATCGTTGAAGATTATGCGGGGATAGTGTAGAAGCAGCCGCACGGGCAATTAGCTCAGCTGGATAGAGCGTTGGCCTCCGAAGCCAAAGGCCGAGAGTTCGAATCTCTCATTGCCCACCAAGCCATCATCCCTCACAATCCAGGGAGCACAGAAAACCCGCCGCAAGCGGCGGGTTTTTTTACATTCCTCCCCGCGGACCAAACATTTTTTCTTCAGCTCCGCCGTTGCCGCCGCGCGCAGCGAAACGGCAACAAAAGATAACCGGACCGGCCATGAGGTGCGGCCGCCTGCTTTGATGAATTTCCCGGCAAACCGAATCGAGAGCAAACCATATTTTGTTTCCTGATCCAATTTTGCCATGACATTATCCGCTCAATCGGGTATGATGCAGGAAATTCAGCGCTGCAGAAATCTTTTTGAACGGGAGGAACCATGACGCTTCATACTTTTAAAGCCACATCCGTGGTCAAGGAAACGGGGATGCAGGTGGAAAACGAGGTCAGAGGCTTCAGGACCATAGTCGATGAGCCCAAAAACCTGGGCGGGACCGATGCGGGAATGAGCCCCGTGGAGACCCTCTTGTGCGCTCTGGGCGCCTGTCAGTGCATGACCGCCCGATTCTTTGCCGGGTCGCTCAAGATCGAACTGGAGGAATTTCGGGTCGAGGTCGAGGGGGATCTTGATATTATGGGCTTCCTCAAGGGAGACACCGGCATACGCCCGGGCTTTCAGGAGATCCGTTCCACGGTCCACATCAGGACCAATGCACCGCAGGAAAAAATCGCAGAACTCATGGCGCTGGTGGAGAGCCGCTGCCCTGTGAACGACACCCTCCTTAACGGAACGCGGGTCGTCGTTCGGCACATGGTTGAGAATGGTTGACCGCTGCACCTGTGCGCGGAAGGGCTTTTTCCAAAAACCTGTATTTCCCCCTCCGGCCAAGAAAGAAATGATTCCTCTGCCCCGGATGCATCATTTTTTTGCGTAGAGCACCTGCGAATCCATCCAATCATGGATCCGGGAATATTGAAAACGGCCAATTGAAAAAAACAATCGCCGTCAATCGGGACGCTGCGCAGGAATGAACCGGGAAGCGTAACCTTGAGCCTGACGTTCCAGGGAAGAGGTTATGAGTTTTCGTAAAGCTCCGGATACAGTTTTTTGGCGCATTCCGGACAAATGCCGTGGCTGAATTGGGCATTGGAATGTTTCCCGATGTATGTTTCAATCCGATTCCAATAACCTTTGTCGTCGCGAATTTTTTTACAGGAGGCGCATATCGGAAGCAGGCCGCTTAACACCTTGACTTCCGACAGGGCCTGTTGAAGTTCTACAATCAGCTTCTCCCGCTCTTCCTGAACCTGCTTTATGTCGGTGACGTCCTGAACAATGCCGAAGGATTTTACCGGCTGACCTGTCGGATCGTATTCGGTACGGCAGATTTCGCTCACCCATTTGATCCGTCCGTCCATCATGAGCAAGCGATGCGTGATCGCATAGGGGGTTCCTGTTTTGACCGACTCGGTATAAGACTGATGGACTCTCTCGCGGTCATCCGGATGTACGGCATTTAAGAACGCTTCGTAGGAAGCACCAAATTCCGCCGGATTGATTTCAAACAGTTCGTAAACGCCCTCCGACCATCGAAGCACATTATGGATCAAATCCAGCTCCCAATCCCCCAGCCTCGCAATCCGGTGCGCTTCTTTGAGTTTTTCTTCGCTTTGTTGTAATTTATCCACAGCCTGCCTGCGTTCCAGTTCCTTGTTCTCCAGGGATTGGGCCATCTCGTCAAAAGAACGCGCAAGCTGACCCAATTCACCGGTCGTGTGTTCTATGCCGGTGCGCGCCGAAAAATCACCCTGTCCCACCTTCCGGGAGGCAGCGACGAGACGATCCAGCCTTCTGACGATCAGGAGGTGCCCCAGGAGCCAGGCCGTTAAAACGACGGCCATCAAGGAAATCGCCACCAGCGCCAGGTTGCGAAAATAACTCTTTTTAGCCGGGGCAAGCGCCTGCTTCTCGGGAATGCCGATACGCATGTAAAGGTAGGGTGAAGAATCGCCCTCCAGGAAAAACTGCCTGTAGGCGAAAAGACGCCTGACCCCATCGACGCCGACGGCGGAGAAAACGCCTTCCCGCGGACCCGTCGATATTTGCTTTACAATCTCCGGCAACTCGGCTTTGCCTGCAAATTTCTCGTTGTCCGGATACCGGTAGAGCCGCGTGTAGTTGCGATCCAGCAGGTTCAGCGTCGATCCTTTGGGAAATTGTGTAATGCTCGTAAAACTCTTGCCGTATTTCTCAAGATCAAGACCGACGGCAACCACGCCCGTCACCTGTCCGCCCGAATCCGTTACCGGGTAAGCAACGGGCAGCACCGCCCTTCCGGATACTTGTCCGATGGTGTATTCCCCCGCGGAAAAAGTTTTGGACTGCACCGCGTTCTGAAAGTATTTCCTCCGTCTGATGTTGATGTTGCCGAAAGGGAGTGCGTTGGCAAACATCCTCCCGTCGCGATCCGCCGCAGATATCGTGGAGAACTGAGGATTGTCCCGAAGCAGTTCACCAAACAACCGATTGCAGCCGGCGACGTCCCTTCTCTGCACCACAGGCAATCTGGCAAGGGTCCTGAGAAATCTGCGCGTGGACTCCATGTCGTTTTCATGGTCGTTTCCCAGACCCTGCGCCATGATCAGGACATTCGCCCTTGCCATTTGCATGTCATGGTCTTGACGTTCATAATGGGAGTAAATGATAATACCGAGGGCGGGGAGAAAGACTGCAAAAATCAGGATCAGCAATTGGCTTCGGACGGACTTCATCATTGAATAATCAACTCCTCCGCTTCCCGAAAAAGATTCATCTCGATGAATGGTGCGTCAGTATACCATAAGTACTGATGGAATAACATCATGATGACGAATTGAAACAAAACATTCCCCGCTGAATCACCGGAGGCTTGCTTCGTGGACGCACGCTGGAGCCGGATGAACCATCAAGGTGTCGTCATCAGAGGCCGGCTGGGATTTTTGAGCGCATCATTTCCTTGCGGTCCAACTTGCGCCCATCCACGATAAAAGTTCCATCGCCGACGGCGTGAAGCGTTCGCTTCTCCTTTCGCGAAGAGTCAAAATACGCCGCTACGGCTTCGAGAACGACGATATTGTGCTTCCGGACGATGTCCACGACGTTGCATTCGATATTCGCCAGACACTCTTGTATCAGGGGCGCCCGGACATGCTTTCCCTTCACGGGGGTGAGCATAAACTTTTCAAATTTGTCCGTGTCGGCGCCGGAGCAGGTTCCCACGCCGACGACCTGATCCAGCAGGTCAACCGTAGGAATGGCCATAACGCACTCTCTCGTCTTGCAAAGAGCGGCGAAGGAATAGTTCCAGGGCCCGGTGGTCACGGCAAACATCGGCGTAAAGTCCACTACCATGGTCCATGAGATCGTCATGAGGTTGTTCTTCTTTCCGTCGTGTGTCGTAATCAGGACAACCGGACCGGATTCGATCAACGTAAACGCTTTAGCGAGCTGCATTCTTCTCATGCTCGTACACGCTCCTTTTCCTGTCTGCCCGGCCCTGCCGCTGCCGTCCGTCTTTTAAACCCGGATTGCCGAATACCCGGCGCTACGGAAGGCCATATTTCCGTTTGTACTTCTCATGCTGCCGCTCGAGAACCTCTCTGCCGCGCTCCGTCCCGTGCGCCGGAAGATAAAGAGAGCATCCCGTCTTCAGCAGCTTTCCCCAGCTCGCCACCATGCCCTTCTCGTCCGCCGCGAAGGGGGGGATCACCGATCCCCGAAAGACGCCGAACAGGGCATCGCCGACGATCGCCATCTCGTCTTCCAGGATGACGCTGAGGGACCCGGGCGAGTGACCCGGCGTGGAAAGAAGATACCCCTGAAACCCCAGGGGTTTTAAATCGTACCGGTCCGCGACCGTCAGGTCACCGTCGACGGGCCGGTAGCGGAAGAACCGTGAAAGATACCGGTGCGACAGGCGGTCGGATATCCATCCGGTCAGCGGCAGCGTTCCGTGGATCACGGGATTTTCGCCCTTGCGCACATAGTCTGCTTCCTTCCGGTGAACAATGATTTTCGTGTTGTAGCGCTCTTTGATTTCCGCCGCATTCTCCGCGTGGTCGTAATGGGTGTGCGTCAGGACCAGGCCGGCCAGCGATCCTCCGCTCACGCCCAGTTCATCCAGCTCGCGGGAGAGTTTCTTCCAGCTTCCCTTTCTGCAGGCATCCACCAACAGATGCCGGCCGCTGCAGGAAACGAGAAAGCAGTTGTACATGCCGTGGGATAGCCTGCGGACAACCTGCCCGCCTTTTGTCGTCCATTGCTTCATTTCTTCCTCCTCCGGCTAAAAATCGTTTGCGCCGCGGACCTCCTTCTTCACCACCCTTGAATCGTGACGCCCCGGCCTTGCCCCGGCGAATCACGTCCGCCGGAACCGCCCGCGCTCCCGGCGTCAACTTGCCGGCATCTGGAAAGGACGCCTTACCTGATGCATCTACCACAAACCGAAGCGGTTTTCAGGCATTTTCATCGCTTGGGGGCAGGCTCGCCCCCGACACCGGCGTGGATTTTCCTTGACAATAGAACGTACGTTCTATATAAAGAGTTCCCGGAGGAATCCAAAGAAATCCCGAACGTGAAAGCAGTTTGACTCTCTTGCGCCCCGGAAAGAAAAAAACAGGAATGCATTGAAGATGATTGAGATTTTTATCAAACGATCCGACGACCGGCCTCAGGCCGCGCCCATACGGATCACCTTGAAACCACACCGGAGCGGGCATGCCGCCGCTTTCCGCCGGACTCTTTTTTCCAGAATCGCAAGGCTGCCGGTCAGCGGGGAAGTTTGCGCCGGCTTCCCTTCTCCCGCGGAAGAGGAGCTGCGCGGTCATGTTTCTTTTGACGAGTATCTGGTGGCGCATCCGGAATCCTCGTTCCTGATCTCCGTCACGGGCGATTCCATGGCCGGCGCCGGGATTATGGACAAGGACTGGCTCATCATTGAAAAAGACCGGCAGCCGAAAAACGGGGATATCATTCTGGCGGAAGCGGACGGCGCCTGGACGATAAAATACTACCGTAAAAAGGGAAGCCGCATCACGCTGGAGACGGCCGGCGGCGGAGATCCTCCGATGGTCCCGCGGGAGGAGCTGCGCATCGCGGGAGTCGTAACGGCCCTGGTGAGAAAGTATCATCGATGACTTCTTTTCACTTTCCGCTCATCGCTCGTCACTTTTTGCCCATAACCCATAACCCATGACCTATGACCCATGACCCATGACCCATGACCTATGACCCATGACCCATGACCTATGACCTATGACCTATGACCCATGACCTATGACCCATGACCTGATTTTTATGTCCGATTTAATCTTCAGTTTACATTCCTGGCCCCGGGCCATTGTCCACATTGACGGCGACGCCTTCTTCACGTCCTGTGAAGAGGCGGTGCACCCGGAGCTTCGGGGCAAACCGCTCATTACCGGCGGCGAGCGCGGGATCGTCGCCTGCGCCAGCTATGCGGCCAAGCGGCTGGGGGTCAAGCGCGGCGTGCCGCTTTCCGATGCGCGCAAAATGTGTCCGGACTTGATCATCCTGCCGTCGGATTACGAAACCTACAGTCTCTTTTCCCGGCGGATGTTTGCCGTCATGCGCCGCTTCACGCCTGACGTGGAGGAATATTCCATCGACGAGGCCTTTTCCGACATCACCGGCATGCGCCGGGCGCTGAAGGCCTCTTACGAAGACATCGCCCTGCGGATGAAAACAGAAATCGAACGGGACCTGGGCATCACCGTGTCGGTCGGGCTGAGCATCACCAAGGTTCTGGCCAAGACGGCCTCCAAGCATCGGAAGCCCGCCGGCATGACCGTCATCCCCGGCCGGGACATCGCCCGTTATCTGCACGATCTGCCGGTGGGAAGCATCTGGGGAATCGGCCCGGCCACGACGAGCTATCTGGCCAAACTCGGCATCCGCACGGCGCTGGCCTTCGCGCAGATGCCGGAAACAACGGTGCGGAAGAAGCTCACCAAACCGGGCGTGGAGATCTGGCAGGAACTGCGCGGAAAATCGGTGTACCCGGTAACGTCCGAAGAAAAAAGCTCGTACGCCTCCATCAGCAAAACCAAAACCTTTTCTCCGCCGACCTCCGACGCCGACTATCTTTTCGCGCAGCTTGCGCGCAATCTGGAGTCGGCCTGCCTCAAGGCCCGGCGCTACGGTCTCGCGCCGAAAAAAATCATGGTGTTTCTGAAAAGCCGGCGCTTCGAAACGACCGGGAGCGAAGCGGCTCTGTCTCGCCCGTGCGCGTTTCCGCTGGAGGTTTCCGGCGTGGTCCGGCGCCTGTTTGACGCCTGCCGGCGGCCGCACGAACTGTACCGGGCAACGGGCGTGATCCTCGCGGACCTCGTTGCGGATGAATGCATTCAGTATTCGCTCTTTGACGATCCCGTGCAGGCGGGGAAAATCCGAGATGTGTACGCCGCGGCCGACGGGCTGGAAGAGAGATTCGGGAAACACACGGTGCACCTGGGCTCGTCACACCTGATGGAAAAAATGGGCGACGGGAGAAGGGGAACGCCCGCCGCCCGGGAGCAGATGAAGACGGTGAAAGAAATGAAAGACCGCCGTTAACGGAAGCGGAGGCGGGCATCAAAGATGGGGCGGACGATCTGTTCGCCCAGCGACGCGAGCTCATTGGCGCAGAATCCCAGAGGATTGGCTTTGCGAAATTCCCGGGCGGAGTAGTTCGCCAGGATTTTCTCAACATTGAGAAGCAGCGCCTCTTTCCGGTCGCTCAAACGCTTTTTCTGCAAATACTGCATCTTCAGGCAATATTGCGTAAAGCAATCCACCTTGTCGGCAAGATACCGTCGATTGGTGAGGCCGGGGTCAAAGCCGGGCAGCGCCCGTTCGCGGACCAGCCGGCTCATCTCCAGAACGATTCCTTCCAGATGCTGCACAAAGAGTTCTTTGCGAAAAACGACCGTTCGGCCGGCGTTCTGCTTCATCTGGGCGAGGCGTTTGAGGTAGTAGGCGGCCACCTGACTGAAGGTGATGGTGTGAAGCTGCTGGAGAATCTCAAAGAGCGTCTGGTTGAATTCATCCTTGGGCTTACGAAAAAACACCGGCTGACCGATGCGGATGAAAACGTCCTTCGCCCCCTTCACCAGACGGTCCACTTTGATGTTGATGGGCAGAATAAACACTTTCCGCCCGGTGCCCTGGAAAGTGTTTTCGAGGACGTGATACACGGAGCTGTGAATTTTTTTCAGGCCGCCGTACCCCCAGGTCGTTCCCTCGGGAAAAATCAGCGTCGATATCCCCCGCGCGCTGCTTTCCTTGAATTGGTTCAACTGGCCGGATATTTTCCGGCGCAGATCCTCTTTCTTGCGGTGGAAAGACTCCACAAATGGACGGTCGATGGCCGCCACTTTCAGCTTGCGGAAAATCGCCTGGGGAAGACCCATCCGGTCGATCATCCGCAGAATGCTTCTCAGAACCTTGTTCTTTTTTGCGTAGTTTGTGGAAAGATACCGGCCGCTCAGAAAGTCGTTTTTGGCCATGACCATGAAATCCGGCCGGGGCTTCAGGGCATAGTAGATGCGCGACAGGGACGGCACTTCGAAATAGCTGTCGTGGGTCACGGCAAACATGACCGGGGTGGGCATCCGGGAAAGGTTCTCCTTCCCCATCAGATGGGCCCTGTGGCGCATGATTTTGGAGGCCAGAAAAAAACCGAACAAGATGAGTTCATACAGTACGCCGTGCCGCTCCGATTTCATCTTCATGCTCCTTTCGCCCCGAAAACGCTGAAAAAACGGTGAAGGCGCCGTCGGTTCAGGCGTGCTTCAGGACAATGCCTTCCAGAATATTGGAAACATCTTCGCAGACGTCAATGGCCTCTTCGATCCGTTCAAAGATTTCCTTCCATTTCAGAAGCTCGATCGCGTCCTGTTCGTGGATAAAAAGATTGGTGATGATGGACCTGAGCGCGACATCGCCGGCATTTTCCAGAGTGTTGATTTCGACGCAGCCGTCGAGAATCATTCGGCTGTTCTTCATGTCGCGCAGGCCGTGGATAATCTTCTTGATGATCAGGATCGCCGAAAAAAGAATTTCCGCCTGCGTCACGATGGCGTCATTCGGCTTTTTCACTTTGTACATATAGACGCGGACGGCGGTTCCTTCGATATGATCCAGAATTTCGTCCATTTTATTGACCAGCGCGTAAATATCTTCGCGGTCGATGGGCGTCAGAAAGGTTTTGTGCATCCGTTCGTATGTTCTGTGAGCAATGACATCCGCCTCGTGCTCGATTTCCTTCAGTCGGGAGACCCGGGCCGCCGTATAATTCCGCCCGCGGGTCATTTCCAGGAAAAAGGATCCTCCCTCTTCAATTTTGTCGGCCAATTTCTCAAAGAGTTCAAAAAAGTTTTCTTCTTTCGGAAAAAGACGCATGCAACATCACTCCATTGATTTTTTTTAACCGCCAAACGGCGAAGCCTCAATCCCGGATGGTATAGCCCTTTTCCCGGAAAAGGCGCAGGCAGGCATCGACAACCTGCGAATCGTAAAGCCGGCCCCGGTTCCGGGTAATCTCGTCCAGGGCGGCCGCAAGCCCCAGGGAAGGCCGGTAGGGACGATGCGTCGCCATCGCTTCCACGACGTCGGCCACGGCCAGGATTCTCGACTCCGGAAGAATGTTGTCCCCGGTCAGACCGTTGGGATACCCGGAGCCGTCCATCCGCTCATGATGCTCAATAATCATCCGCGCAATGGGCCAGGGAAATTCAATGTCCTTGACAATGTCATAACCGGATTGCGCGTGTGTTTTGATCAGGCTGAATTCCAGGGGCGTCAATTTCCTCGGTGAACTGAGGATCTCGGAAGGGACGGAGACTTTCCCGATGTCGTGAATGATGGCGGCCATTCGCAGGCCGTCGATCCGCTCCCGGGGCAGGTCCATTTCCCGGGCAATGGCCCGGGCGATATCGGCGACCCGGCGCTGATGGCCCGCCGTGTAAGGGTCTTTGGTCTCCACGACGGAGGCAATCGCCTGGATGGTCCCTCCCAGAGCTTTTCTCAGTTGTTCGACGCTGTTTCTCCGGTCGGTGATGTCCTCCAGCAGGCCTTCAAAATAAAGAGTTTTCCCCTGCTCATCGCGAATGGCCTGGATGGTGCGGGATACCCAGATGAGGCTTTTGTCCTTCCGGATAAATTGCAGCTCTTCGTTTTCGATCAAATCCCGCTGTTCCAACCGCTTTATGGTTTGTGCTCTTTGTTCGGGATGAGCATACAGTTGACGGGGGATATCGGTGACGCTGTCCATCAGTTCTTCGGGAGAATCATATCCCAGAATTTTCGCCATGGCCGGATTGGCCATGAGAAATCTTCCTTCAGGCGTCGTCCGGAAAATTCCTTCCTGTGCATTATGAAAGACACTGCGGTATTTGTTTTCGCTCTCCCGAAGCGCCTTCTCCGCCTGGATTTGCCTGGTAATGTCCTGATAGATGATCTGATCATGGAATTGCCCGTTCCAGACAATCTGCTTGCGGAAGGCCCGGACGTGGCGGATATCGCCGCTTTTCGTTACAATATCGATCGTATATTCGTCCTGACCTCTCTCTCCCCGGTCTCTTTTTGCTCTTCTGACCAGGTACGCGGCATAGCTTTCCGGCGTATAACGCTGCTTCAAGGGAATGCTTTGAAACTCTTCGATGCTGGCGTAGCCGTATATGTCCAGCATCGCCCGGTTGGCATAAAGGGTTTCACCGTCCGCGGTAACGATTCGAATGCCCAGCGGGGAATCGTCCATGGAACGGCGAAAATTCGCCTCGCTCTCCCGGATGACCTCCTCCGTCCTTTTGCGGTCGGTAATATCGACGATGGCCCCCCGAAGGCCCACGGGCTTTCCCTGATCGAAAATCAAACGGGAAAAGACAATGGCCGGAAATTCGGTCCCGTCGAGCCGCTTCAACCGGTATTCCGTGCCGCCTAATGGTTCCCCGTTCAGCAGCCTCTGCATGTTTTCCACCGATTTTTTAACCGCTTCCGGCGTCAGCAGCTGCCAGGCCTTGAAGCCTTTTTTGAAATCCTCCTCCGTGCCTCCAAAGGTTTCATAAATCGCGCGGTTGACGGATGTGATCGTGGATTCAAAATCCATTTCATAGACCGGAATCGGCAGAAAATCATATAATTCGCGATATTTCTTTTCGCTTTCGCGAAGTTTCTCCTCTGCTTGTTTCTGCCCGGTGATATCCAGAGAAATACACCCGATCAGGGGGGGCTTGTCGTGTCGGTGAATGGGAAACCGGTGCGTAATCCAGGTATGCGGTCCGTCCTTCTGGGGCCTTTGCGTGATGGACTGCACCACCTCTCCCCGCAGGACGGCTTCATCGTCTTTCTTGGACGACAGGGCAATCTCCTCGGGCCAGATATCCTCGCTTCTTTTTCCCAGCCACTCCTGCGGCTCCACCCCGAAATATTCCTGAATATTCCCCGTCAAATAAATGATGCGCCGGTCCGAATCCTTGATGTAGGCGCTTCCCGGAAAATACCGCATGAGCTGTGCAAAGAGCTCTTCACTCTCCCGCCGGGCGTTCTCCGCGAGCACTCGCTCCGTGACGTCCCGGGCATCGCAAACGAGGCCGTCAATCCGGCCTTCGCGCATGAGGGGCGATCCGCTGATATCCAGATATTTCGGGGTTCCATCTCTGGCGATCACATTGAAAACGACCGATGTGATGATTTTCCCCTCCAGGACCTGTCCGATGTTTCGTGCCGCCAGCTCGAAAGATTCCTGCGTCATAATGGCCTTTAGCGCGTCCATGGACCGGCCAATGAACTCTTCCGGGCGGTATCCCAGAATTCTTTCCGCGCTTGGGGACACGCTCGTAAGAGTGAGATTCGCGTCAAACACCAGAACGATATCGGTAATGTTGTCAAAGCTCAGCCGGTACCTTTCCTCCAGAATTCGAAGCCGCTCGTTGGCTTTTTCCAGGTCGGCCAGTTTTTTCTCCAGCTGGTTGAAAAGAACTTCATTGTACTGCCGAAAAAATTCCATTTCCTCGCCGAGCGGTTTTGTCTTCGCCCGGGACACCGAACGGCTTTCTTTGAGGACTTCTTCCAGCGTCGCGATCAGCGCTTCCGGTTCCATGGGTTTGTAGATATACCGCGCCGCACCGAGGCTCATGGCGAACTCCTCGTCTTTCGGCGTGTTGTATGAAGCCGTGAAAAAAACAAGGGGGATTCGCTTGAGGACCTCATCCGATTTCAACCGGCGGCAGAAGGTATAACCGTCCATCACCGGCATCAGGATGTCCGAAACAATCAGGTCCGGATGGTGCAAACGGGTCTTCGCCAGGCCGTCTTCGCCGTTTTCCGCCGAAATCACTTCAAAACCGTGGCCCTGCAAAAGGGTTTGCAGCAGGTACCGATTCTCGCTTTTGTCGTCCACAATTAAAACACGCGTTGCCATGATCCGTCTCTTTTCCTTTTTTTATGTTGCGAACCTGCCGTGTTTCTTTCGTTGCCGGACAAGACGACAGCGTTTAAGGGAAATCGAGAAATGGAATTTCTTGCAATAAGGTCAACTAATAAGAAGCCGGTTATCCTGTCAAGAAGATTTTACGGACAAAGCGCATTCGAAAGGGAGCCGGAAACGGCTTTGTGTATGCCCCGAGACACGCGAGGCCCAAAAGACGGAAATTCGGGCAAAAGAGGCTGAAAACAAGTGCATTCCGATGGAGTCCCATCGAGAAACGCGGCGGCCGTTTTGCCCGGGCCGCCTTACTGAAGAGACTGCAGGTAAGAACGAAGGTTGACGCCCTCGCTGGCCAGATTCAGCTTTTTCCGGATATGGTTCCGATGCGTCCCGATCGTGCTCGCCGACGTATGGAGCAGGCCGGCAATTTCCTTGGTTCTCATGCCCTTGCGGATCAGATCGGCGATTTGAATTTCCTGAGGGGTCAGGAACTTGTGCAAAGACTGCAAATTTTTCACAAAGGGCGACACGATCTCTCTCAGATTGCTTTCCAGAACGCTCAGGTATCGCCGGTAGGGTTCTTCCTGGATCCCCCTTCCGATTTTTTCCACATACGGCATGACAAGATCGCTGATATTGGCCCGCAGCTTCTCTTCGATTTCCTTTTGCGCCTCATTCCGGCTCAGCATCAGCGTGCGCAGCGCTTTGTTGGCCTCTTCCAGTTCGTCGGCAAGATCTCTGAGGGCTTTCTGGGCCTGCTTCTGTTCGGTAATGTCGATGCCGTTGAACATCAGGCAGGGTCTTTCGTCATAGCGGATCCGGCAAGTGCTGATGAAATAATCTTTGACGGTTCCGTCCTTGCAAAGCAGGCCGTATTCCTCGGAAACCGTTTCCTGTTCAAAAGCATGCCGCAGCTTTTCCATCACGACTCTTCGATTCGTTGCAGGCTTACGGTCCACCACGGTCATCGACCGGATTTCCTCATCCGAAAAGCCGGTGACTTCCTTATAATTTCTGTTCCAGATCAGATACCTGCCCTGCTTATCCACAATGCAAAATATGCCCGGCATGCGGTCGATCACGGACTGGAGAAAAACCTGTTCCCGGTGCAACTCATCCTGAGCCTGTTTGCGCTCGGTCACATCCCTGGACACGCCGTGAACCACGGTCAAATCCCCGCCGGTATTGTGAAATCCCTGAACGACCGTCTCCAGCCAGCGCCTCGATCCGTCCTTGTGATAGAATTCCAGCATCAGGGTTAGCGGCTTTTCGGCAATCCGCTTCCCCTGTTCTTCGAGGGTGCGCAATCTGGCCAGAGCCTTCCGCACACGGGAGACGGAATCCGGCGTCATTCTCTCCTCCAGGCTCTGACGGCTTCGCTCCGCGGGGGTGAATCCCAGCACATTCTTGATCGACGGAGTGATGTACAGGGTCCGAAGATTCATGTCCGTGATCCACGCGATATCGCTCATGTGCTCCGAGAGGAAACGGTACCGGTTTTCGCTTTCCTGCAGGGCTTCCTCAGTTTGCTTCCGGTCCGTGATGTCCATAACCAGCGCGATGGCGTAGCGGCGTTTGCCGATCGTGACCCGCGCAGCGAAACAGAGGCCGGTGATCACCTCTCCGTTTCTTCTTCGAAAGCGGAATTCCTGATTCAGAAATCGGCCCTCGCGCAGCAGCATGTCCCGGAATTTTTTCCGCTCCTCATCGGGCACCGCCCATAATCCCAGCTCAACGGCCGACCTGCCGATGGCCTCTTCGCGTGAATATCCGGACTGGCGGCAAAACCGGTCACTGACATCGTAGATGACGCCGTCGTCCAGACTGCTCACGATCAGGGAGGCGGGGCACAGACGCAGCAGGGAGCGGTAGATTTGCTCGTGAAAAACGGGGACCCGGTCCGATTCTCTCTTCTTCAGGAGATTCTCCAGTTCCTGATTTCTTTCTCTGAGGAATTGATTTTCTTTCAGGATCAAATCGATATCCGCTTTTTTCATATCGCAACCGTGTGGCAGACCGCCCGGAATCACCGGCCCTTGAATGCGGGGGGACGCTTCTCCAGAAAAGACATGACCCCCTCGATGAAGTCGCCGGTTCCGGCGGCGATTCCCTGCAGCGAGGCCTCTCGCTCCAGCGCCGCCGCAAGGTCGGATTCCAGCGAGCGGTTCAGCATGCTTTTGATCATGCCGATGGCCCGGGTGGGACCTGCGGCAAGCCGTTCAGCCAGTTCCATCGCCTCATCCATCAACCGGTCCTGAGGGACGACACGATGGATGAGCCCCCATTCCAGCGCCCTGGCGGCGGGCAAATCCTCCCCCAGCAGCATGAGTTGCTTCGCCCGGGGAAGGCCCACCAGGCGGGGCAAAAGATAGGTGCCGCCTCCGTCCGGGATCAGCCCCCTGCGCACAAAGACCTGAATGAACTTGGCCGAGTCGGAAGCCAGCACCAGGTCGCAGGACAGGGCCAGGTTGCAGCTCGCCCCCGCCGCGGTGCCGTTGACCGCGCACACCACCGGCTTTTCGAGCGACCAGATGGCGTTCACCATCCGCGAGTAGCCGAAGGTGGAGATGCGCATCCCCAGGGGCGTGTGGGCGTCTTTTCTCGCGCTGCCCTTTCCGGTGAGATCGGCGCCCGTGGAAAACGCCCGGCCGGCGCCGGTCAGAAGAATCGAGCGGATGTCGTCATCGGCCTGCGCCGCCTCAAATAAATCTCCCAGTCCCTGCACCATGTCGTACGTCAGCGCGTTCATCACCTCCGGGCGGTTCAGCGTGACGATTTCCACATTCCCTTTTCGCTCGATGATCAGTTCGTCCATGATTCCCCTTTCCTGGTCCCCGCGGAATGAAACGGATCTTTTTGCGAAGGACTGTAAGCAAAACGAGGCGGGATGTCAATGCCGAACTGGAGATGGAGAAGCAATCAGCAACGAGTGATGCGTACGGGGCTTTCGCTTGACACGCTGACGCCATGCGCTTATAGTTCCTCCGCATGAACAGTGAGGTGTTTTCAGATCTTCCACAAACCTCCGCTAGACGCATGGACGGCACCAGCGGCAATGAACGCATGATGAACGATAGAACCGTCATCGAAACCCGATCCCTGACAAAAACCTTCGGCAGAATCGAAGCCGTCCGCGGCATCGATCTGTCGATCGAGCGGGGAGAAATATTCGGTCTTTTGGGCCCGAACGGCGCCGGCAAAACCACCACCATCGGAATGCTCTGCACCGTCATTCGCCCCACTTCCGGCCGCGGCATCATCGCGGGCTTCGATATCGCGGCGTCGCCGACGCAGGTCCGGCGAAACGTCGGGATTGTTTTCCAGGACCCGACGCTGGACACGATTCTCACCGGCCGGGAAAACCTCGAACTGCATGCGCGACTCTACGGGATTGGGGCGGACGTTCGCGGGTCCTGGATCGATGAAATGCTTGCACTGGTGGATCTGAAGGACCGGGCCGACGATCTGACCCGAACCTATTCCGGCGGCATGCGGCGGCGGCTGGAGCTGGCGCGCGGCCTTCTGCATCGCCCGGCCGTCTTGTTTCTGGACGAACCCACGCTGGGGCTGGACCCGCAGACGCGCGCCCGCGTCTGGGAATACATCCGCAAAACCGTGCAACAAGAAAACATCACGGTGGTCCTTACGACGCACTATATGGAGGAAGCCCAGCAAATGTGCGGCCGCGTCGGGATCATGGATCACGGAAAAATCATCGCCCTCGATACGCCGCAGAACATGATCGATTCCCTGGGAGGAGACATCGTGGCGATTCGCGCGGCATCGCCCCCGCTGGAGAGCATCCGGTCGCTCCCCGGCGTGTCCTCAGTCCAGATGACGGACGGGCTGATGGAAGTCACCATGAAATCCGCGCACCTGCATCTGGCCGCCCTGCTCGGGCTGATCCCCGACGTCCACAGCGTGGAAATGAGAAAGCCGACCTTAAACGATGTCTTCATGAAGCTTACCGGCCGCGATATCCGCGAGGACGGAGCGGCCCGCGGCGAAAGCTGGGTGGAAACGGCTGCAAGATATCAACAGCGGGGGAGATGAGAATGAACCCTTCCCGTCTTCTGCGCAGAGAACTGATGGGCATTGCCGCCGTCTGGTGGAGGGAATTCAAGGTATTTTGGCGGGAAAAAAGCCGGATCATCTCCAGCATCGTTCAGCCCCTGATCTGGCTTTTCCTCTTCGGCAGCGGCATCGGCGCGAGCTTTTCCGTGAACCACGTCCACTATCGCGACTATATTTACCCCGGCATCCTGACCATGTCGGTCATCTTCGGCTCTGTTTTTTTCGGCCTGTATATCGTCTGGGACCGCAAGCTGGACGTTCTCAAGGCCGTTCTCGTCGCCCCGGTGGCGCGCATCAGCATTTTTTTCGGAAAAGTTCTCGGCGGCTGCACCGATGTGCTGCTGCAGGTGATGATCCTTTTTGCTTTTTCTTTTTTGTTTCCCGCCGTGGATCCCCGGGGGATTCCCCCGGCGCTCCTGCTTCTGCTGGTCACGTCCGTCGCTCTGGTGTCGCTCGGTCTTGCGCTGGGATCGCTTATGGAAAGCCTGGAAGGGTTTCAGGTCATTTCCGCCTTTCTGGTGTTCCCCCTTTTCTTCCTGTCGGGCGCTCTTTTCCCGCTGGATGACCGGCTGCCCTACTGGCTGACCGGCCTGGTCAAAATCAACCCGCTGAGCTATACGGTGGACGGCGTCCGCGGAGCGCTGCTGGGGATGAACCACTATCCTTTCGCGATGAACCTGGGAATCCTCACCCTCTTCGCCGCGGTCATGCTGATCATCGGCAGTATTCTGTTCAGCCGGATGAAATAAAATTACGCAAGGAAACGATTTTCCATGAAACCGCTCACCCTCAAATTCATCACCGTCTTCACGCTGCTGCTTTTTGCCGCACCGGCGTGGGCCTGGCACGACAAAACCCATCTGGCCGCGGCCAAAGCCGGGGGGCTCGACTCCTGGTACAATGCGGCGGGCCCGGACCTGGCCAAGATCAAAGCCGGCAACATCGAATCATACAACCACTGGTTCAACAACAACGCGGAAGCGGAAGTCACCGTCCGGATGGTGATGGATCAAATCGGGCGGTACAACCAGAGAAACAAAGAGCTGGATTCCGAAGGCCACCTCTACGGCGCGATTCTCGCTTCGCTTAGAGCCTATGAAAAAGATCTCCGTACGGGCAAGTACGCCCGGTATCATCTGGCCTACTGCGTGCATTATCTGGCCGATCTTTCACAGCCGCTGCACAATATCGCCTATGACGACTTCAATCAGGCTTTTCATGACCGGAACGACGGCATCGTGGAGTCCGTGATTCTGGACCGGCCGCACCTCATCACCCGGCACATGTACCGGATCACCCTGGGCGACGAGACGTTTGAGGAGGACCTGGCGCGGGAAATCGCGCGGATCGCCAATCTCAGCCGTTACCTGGGGTACCGGCTCCGCGCGGAAAAACGATTGATGACCCGGGAGGAAGCCTGCGTGCAGCTGGGGCACAGCGCGTCGCTCATCCGGGCCGTCCTGCGGCGCTATCCTTAAGCCCCGCCGCGGCTTAAGGACCCGGCCGACGGCCGGCGCCTTCACAAACCCAGATCAAAGAGCGCAATGGCCGGGCCGGCGGCGATGCCCTGATTTTTGAGCGTGCCCAACAGGACCGGGCCGGTCTCGTAAACGAACAGCGCGGATGCGGCCGGAATAAAGATCACATTGCGGTTGCCCGGCAGACGAATCATTTGCCTCCTGAAATATTCATCCTTTCAGGTTTCCGTTGAATCACCCCGGATGCGCACCGCAACGGATAACGCCATCCAAACTCCCCGGTGATTTTTCCCTGTTAATTTTCAGGACCTGTGCTACACTTTCGCCCGGAGAACCGCAAACAGAAAGACCGCTTGCATCATGCGATATTTCGATAACGAGGCGCTGTTTAAAAAATTCTTTGTCGCGTCCGACTGGGCGGCAAAGGCCGGATCGGCCATTGCCGCGCTCGCCGGTTTTGTTTTTACCCTCGCCGCGCTGCTTTTCTGCTGCCTGGTTCTTTTTGATTTCGGCTTCCGGGATACCGTGGCGGACAGCCTGGTCATTCACCAGACCTACCTGCTCTTGTTGTGGATGTTGTTTGCTTCCAAACTGATCATCGAACTGCTGGCCTTTCGCGCCGCGAAAAGGTTTGCCGTGCTGTTCCGCGTCCTGGTTCTGGCCGCGGTCTTTCTGATTCTGCTCTCGCATCTCCACGCGCTGCCCGACGCCTGGTCCGGCATTTGCGGGGCGTTGAGCGGCAAACCGGCCATCCTTCTCGGCACGCTCGCGCTGATGGCCACGCAGATGCATCACCTGTCCGGCGTCCTGAACCGGATCAATATTTCCCCTTCCTTTCTTTTTGCCGGAAGCTTCCTGGCCGTGATCCTCGCCGGCGCCGGACTTTTGATGCTGCCCAATGCCACGCTTCAGCCCATTTCCCCGCTCGATGCGCTTTTTACAGCCACCAGCGCCGTGTGTGTAACCGGCCTTACGGTGGTGGACACCGCAGCCGCTTTCACCCCGTTGGGCAAAGGAATTCTTATGGTCCTCATTCAAATCGGCGGATTGGGCATCATGACCTTTACCGCTTTTTTCAGCTATATCTTTTTGGGGTCCTCCTCCTACAAGGACCGGTTCTTGCTCAAAGACTTTTTTTCCGGCGAAAACCTGGCCGGTCTCTATAAAGTGGTATTGAAAATTCTTTTATTTACTTTTGCCATCGAAGCAGCCGGCGCTTTTCTGATCTACCAGACCGTCGAGGGGTATTGGGTGCATAAATTGCAGGATTCAGTTTTCCACGCCATTTCCGCTTTCTGCAATGCGGGATTCTCCGTTTACCCGGAAGGTCTTTCCACGGCGTCGCTTCGCTTCAATTATCCGCTGCAGCTTGCCCTCTGCGCGATGATCATTCTGGGGGGCATCGGATTCCCTCTCCTTTTGAAGCTTTATCAAGTGCTGAAATATCAGCTCTCCGTTTTTCTCTATTTTTTGAGTGGACGGAAAAAGTCCTATGAGTTGATCCGGCTTACCGTAGGCGAACGGCTTGCATTTAATACCACGATTGTGCTAATTTTCTTTGGGACGATTGCCTATGCCGGTTTCGAAATGGTGGAAACGACGGATGCCCACAGCTTGATCCGCGAGGCCATGGAGGCATTTTTCGCCAGCGTCAGTGCACGGACGGCCGGGTTCAATATCGTGGATCTGACGACCTGGACCCACCCGACCGTTTTTCTGGTCATGTTCCTCATGTGGGTGGGCGCTTCACCCGGATCAACGGGCGGCGGTATCAAGACAACCACGCTTGCGGTAGCGGCAAAAGCGGTCATCAGTTTCTTACAGGGACGAAACGAACTGGAGATTTACGATCGGGAAATCGGCGTCCCCACCATTTTCCGTGTGCTGTCGATTCTGCTTTTGTCGATGCTGTTTATCTCCGTCGGATTTGTGCTTCTGTCGGTTTTCGAGCCGGGGAAGCAGCTTCTTCCTCTTCTCTTTGAATGTGTGTCCGCTTTTTCCACGACGGGTTTGTCGATGGCGAATACGAAGACACTGGGAAGTTACGCCAAGATGGTTTTAATGGTTTTAATGTTTGTGGGGCGCATAGGCCCGGTTGTGCTGCTTTCAGGGTTTATTGCAATTCAAAACGACTCTTTCTACCGCCTGCCGGTGGAAAACATCAGGATTAATTAAGATGAAATACATTGTCATTGGATTGGGATTTTTCGGCTCCTCCCTTGCGGCCAAACTAACGTCGCTGGGCCACGAAGTCATCGGCATCGACAGGCGAATGGAGCGCGCCGACGAGCTCAAGGACAAAATCACCAACGTGATGATCATGGACTGCACCAAACCGAATGCGCTTATGGCCCTGCCGCTTTCGGACGTGGACGCCGTGATCGTTGCCGTGGGCGAAGACATCGGATCTTCCGTCCTGATTCTGTCCATGCTGAAAAAGCAAAAAGTGAAGCGGATCATCGGCCGGGCCATCAATCCCTTGCACCAGAATATTCTCGGCGAGCTGGGCATCGAGGAAATCGTCCATCCCGAAGAAGACACCGCCACGGAGCTGACCGCCATGCTGATGGTGCGGAACGCCGTCAACACGATGTTCGTCAACGACAGAATCATTATCGCCGAACTCAAGGTGCCGGACGCCTATGTCGGCCATTCGTTGGACACGGTCAACCTCGAAAATCGCTTCGGCATCCGTCTGGTGGCCGTCAAAATCGCACCGGCCCAACAGAGCCTCTCCACGCTGCTCGGCAAAGAGTACGAGGTGGACCTGTCGGGTGATCCGCACCGTCCGTTGGGCGCGAAAGACCGGCTGATCGTCATCGGCAGGCTCAACGACATCAGACGCTTTGTGGATTAGTCCGGAGAATATGACGCCATGACCTATTACGTTCTCATCGCCTTCTGCGTGATCATTCTCCTGGCATACCTCTTCGACACCACCGCCAAGTACACCCGGATTCCGGGCGTGATCCTGCTCATCGCGACCGGCATGTTCATCAATTATCTGGCTTCATCGTTTAAAATCGGCATTCCGGATATGTCCGGCCTGCTGCCGATCATGGGCACCCTCGGACTGATCCTGATCGTTTTGGAAGGCAGCCTCGATCTGGCGATCCGCCGCGACAAGAGCAGACTCATTATCGGATCCGTTTCCTCGGCCATCCTTCTGTTTTCCGTGATGGTCGGCGTCTTCACATATGTGGCGGTTCATTTTCTCCATTACGACCTCCAGGCCTCATTGCTCAACATCATTCCGTTTGCCGTCATCAGCAGCGCCGTCGCCATTCCCTCGGCGTCGGGCCTGAAGCCGGAAGACCGGGAGTTTGTCACCTACGAAAGCTCCATCTCCGACATCATCGGCATCCTCGCATTTGACTTCATCCTCCTGAGCGGCAGCTCCCTGGGGACCGGCGTGCTTCGCTTCATCGCCGAACTGATCGTGACCTTTATCGTTTCCGTCCTCCTGAGCGGCGGTCTGGCCATTCTGCTGCACAAGATCAGCCATCATGTCAAATACGTCATCATCATGACGGTCATCGTCCTCGTCTATGCGCTGGCCAAGCTGGCTCACCTGCCGTCGCTGCTCGTCGTTCTGATCTTCGGCCTGGTCATGAACAACAACGCGCTTTTCCAGAACGCCTTCTCGGCCAAATGGATCAACTTCGACGAATTCAACGCGGATCTCGGAGCGTTTAAAAGTATCGTCTACGAGCTGACCTTCGTCATCCGTTGCTTCTTTTTCATCCTGTTCGGATTTTACACCAGGCTCTCCGACCTGCTCAACCTCCACAACCTGATGATCGCGGCGTCCATTACCGCCTCCATTTTCATTTTTCGGGCGCTTTTCTTCAAAATCGTCCTACGCCTGCCGCTCAATCCCCTCTTGTATTTCGCTCCCCGGGGGCTGATTACCATTCTGCTGTTTTTGGGCATTCCGTCCATCCTGCTTTTGCCTTTCATCAACGTGGGCATCGTCACGCAGGTCATCTTCCTCACGATTCTGATGATGACGTTCGGCAATATGATTTTCAGCCAAGACCAAACGACGAAGGCCCCGGGGACACCGCTCCGGCACTGAGAAGCCGGGTCCAGGACTTCTTCTGTGCCTTCTCACCGCCGTCGATTCGATTGTTCGCGGGCCAACGATCAGAGACGGCTCGCGGGAGCCGGTGGAATCAATGATTGAAGTGGAGATGCACGCGGTTCCGGTCCGCGCCGGTCTCCATCGAGGTCTGATCCGCAAGGCTCCGAATCATGTAGCCCGCCAGCCTGAGCGAAGCGTCCGGATCCTCCAGGAGCTCCCTCGAGTCGGGCCTTGAGGCGGACAGTTCGATGGGCTTCCCCTCATAGGCGATGTCCACATCCAGATTGAACTCGTCAAAGCGAACGGTCATCGTGACGGGCTTCCGGGTCAGGGCGCATTCCGCGGCGGCTTCGTAAAACTCAATCATCGCCGCCTTCGCCTTGTAGATGACCTCGCTGCGGGCGCCCCAGGCGCGGCCCTGCTCCTCCATGAAAGGATCGATGGCTTCGGACGGATGCTCGCCGGGGGTCAGGACCAGGGACGTGGTTTTCGCGATGCCGATGCGGAAAATCAGATTCAGCACCACCGCGCAGATCGTGGCCAGCGAAAGGGAGGAGCTGAAGATCGGTTTGATCCAAGGGTGGACATCCCGGTACAGTCCGGGGGCAAATTCGATGCTGAGCCCGAAGATGATGGATATCCCGATGACAAAGGTCTTCCGCGCGTCAATCATGCGGGACATGATGATCTGCAGACCGGCCAGAATCATGAAGCTCACGGCAAAAATCAACGAAGCCCCCATGATGGGCGTGGGCATGATGACGAAGATCGAAGCGAACTTGGGGAAAAAAGCGAGCAGCACCAGAATGATCCCGGTGCTGTAGGCGATGCGGCGGCTGGTTGCGCCGGTGGCGATGGAAAGCCCGATATTGCTCGACGAAACGGATTGCCCCAAGGCGCCCAGCATGCCGGACAGAATGTTGCTGATCCCGCAGGCCAGAACGCCGCCGCTGATGTTGACCATATCCGGGCGCTTCCACTGGGCATCGTTGATTTTCTGGCAGGTGGTCAAATCCCCCATGGTTTTAAGGGCCGACGACAGAGCCGCGACCAGGAAGGGAACCAGAAGGATCCATTGAAAAGAAACGCCGTAATCGCCGACGGCCGGCAGGGCAAAGAAAGGAGCCTCCATCATCACCCGGAAGGTATCCCGGTTTAGCAGGCCCGCGGCGGCGGACGCCCCGTAGCCGACCACCATACCCAGCAGCGCCGAATACAGGCGAAGCTTCCCCCTGCCCCAGACATTGAAGCAGGCCATGGCCCCCAGCGTGATCATCGCAATGAGAACCGCCGTCGCATCCGGCATGGAATGCGTCGGGTCGATTCCTACAAACTTCCGCACGGCAAGGGGAACCACTTCGATTCCCACCATCGTCACGATGGTACCCGTCACCTCGGCGGGGAAAACGGCCCGCATTCGGGACAGCAACCGCGAAAAGAAAACCTCGCAAACACCGGCGACCGCCGTCATGCCGAAGATCAGGGAAAGACCGCCCATTTTTCCCGCCATGAGCGAAGCGGACAGGAAAGCCGGCCCGTTGAGGAGCGGACACAGATAGCCCGAGCCGACCGGCCCCCGGTTGACGGCCTGCAGAATCGTCCCGATGCCCGTGGCCAGCATGGCCATTCGAATCAGGCCTTCCGCTTGCTCCAGTTTCCCGCCGATGGCTTCGATGATGATGACGGGAAAAATGAAGGCGATGGACATCAGGGAGATGTGCTGAAGCCCCATCAGGATCAGTGCGATCGCGCCCGGGTTTTCATCGACGCCGTAGAGAAGATTGGAGGGTTTCCGGGGCATGGCCGTTTTCCTCAAAAGGAACGAAGAGCCTCTTCCTGGTCGGCGAAAATGTCGAACAACTGGGTGAACCCGGCCATGTCCAGGATCTCGAGAATATGGCTTTGAACGGATAAAAGAACGACCCTGCCGCCCTGGTCTTCCGCCCGTTTCGTGAAGAGCAGCAGACGCCGCAGGGCTGCTGAACTGATGTAGTCCAGACCGGCCAGATCCAGCAGAAAATTTTTGTCGCCGGCGGAAATCATCGGCAAAACCTGCTCTTCAAAAAGAGGCGCCGTCGCCGCGTCGAGCCGCCCCTGAACGGCAAGAATCATCACATCCTTTTGTCTTTTGGACCAGATTTTCATCAACCGCTCCTCTCGAGGCAGTCCCGCGCAAGCGTTTGCACCGGATCAACGGATCTCAGCCGGTCCGGCCGCCCCAGCCTTCTTCAACCGCAAGGCGAGCATGGTGATATCATCACTGGGTTCGCTTTGTCCAACAAAATGCGCGATCTCTTCCAAAACTCCCCGGCAGATCGCTTCCGGCTCCTGATCCTGCAGGCGCGTTAGAACCGCCTTCAGCCGTTTTTCGCCGAAAAGTTCTTTCCGGCCGTTCATGGCCTCGGTCACGCCGTCGGTATAGAGAAAAATCGTGTCTCCCGCCTCCAGACAAAGCTGCTGGTTTGTATAGACCTCCTTTTCCCGGATGCCCAGCGCCAGCCCGGGTTCCAGAACCATGCGCGAAACGCCGCCCTGCCGGATCCGATAGGGAGGATTATGCCCGCCGTTGCCGAAGACGGTCTTGCCGCTTTCCAGATCAATGAAGGCAATCAAGAGGGTCACGAACATCATCGACTCGTTGCCGTCGCAGAGTTCCCGGTTCAGACGCTCCAGAAGCTCCGCGGGCTCCTCGCCGGACTGCGCCAGCGCCTTGAGGAGCTTCTGGGTGATGGCCATGTGCAGAGACGCCGAGATGCCCTTCCCGGACACATCACCGACGGCGAGGCAAATCTTTGCATCGTTTTGAATAAAGCAATGGTACAGATCGCCGCCCACCTCTTTGGCCGGCTTCAGAACGGCGTGGACGGCAAAGCGGGGATCTCCGATCTGCGAGGGAACGGGCAGCATTCCCATCTGAATTTCACGGGCGATGCGCAGTTCGCTGTCGATGCGGTGCTTCTCCGCTTCATTTTGGCGCTCCCGGTTGAGATTATGGAGAATGAAAAAAAACAGGGCGATGCCGGCGCAGTTGACCAGCAGCATGGGCGGCATTACCGTCCGCAGGATCTGCCGGATTTCTTCCGAAAGTCCCAGCACGAGGGGGGTAATCACAAAGCCGTGCAGCGCAGTGACGCCGGCCATCATTGCGGCTGCCTCCCAGATACGGATCGGACGACCCCTTTTCCACAGATAAAAACCGCCGCAGATCAACCCGGCCAAAACGGTGGCGACGCTGCAGGGAACACCCGTGATCCCTCCCAGAAGATACCGGTGCGCGCCGCCGATCAGACCCGCAATGCCGCCCGCAACCGGACCTGCCAGCAGACCCGCAATCGCCGGCCCCAGGTCGCGGAAATTGGCCAGCACGCCAGACGTTTTCACGGCACTGAGCGTCCCGAAGATCGAAATCAGCCCGAAAACCAAACCCAGAAGCAAATCGCTTTTTAAAGAGAAGCGGCGATTCAATAAATTACCGAACCGGGGAACACGGGTTGTGACATAGGCCATCACCAACAGCACGGCGAGGTTCTGCACCAAATCTACGAACATGCTGAATATCCTGTGTTCCATAAACGCCCCTTTCCCCAAGTCTCTGCCGCCGCTGAAAAAGCGGCCCATCCTAATATGAATTCCCGGCCCCCGCAAGGCGCAATCGCATCTTCTAATGTCTGTTTTAAAAAAAGTGTGCTATAAAGCCGCAGTCACCCGGTTTTCGTGATCAATTTCAGCGGCGGAAAACCGCATCGGGGTGCCGTGGTGAGAATCATCAAAAACAAGGTGCAATGCGGCATTTGCAAAAAAGACGGCGCGGTCGTATATTGCGACGGTTGCGACTTGCCTCTGTGCCTGAATTGCAGAACCTTTGATCTGTGGGGCTATGGATGCGGCCACGTGGACACCAAAGCCTTCTGCCCATCCTGCGCCGATGATATTCAGATCAACCCTTGGGGCGGCAAAAGGCCGTAGGCTTTGCCGGTCTGAACGCGGCATCCCCCGCAAATGAAGAAGGAGGTGTCATGAAAGAATTCGACCAAGAATCCCTGGCGCAATTCGACGGCAAAAACGGAAGACCCTGCTATATCGCCTATGGGAACCGGGTGATCGACGTCAGCGCGAGCAAACTCTGGAAAACGGGGACTCACATGAAACGCCATCCGGCCGGAACCGACCTGACCGCCGCCATCGGGGCCGCGCCCCACACAACGGATGTGCTGGAAAAATATCCGCAGGTGGGAATTTTAAAAAAGAAGGTCGAGGAACCTTTTTTGCCCGCGCCGCTGCAAGCCCTGATGGAGCGCGTTCCTTTTCTGCGCCGCCATCCGCACCCGATGGTCGTGCACTTCCCCATGGTTTTCTCCCTGGCGCCGTTTTTTTTCTATCTTCTCTATCTCTTAACCGAAGAGCAGTCCTTTGAGGCGACGGCTCTGCACTGCCTGGCGGCGGACATTCTTTTTATCGTGCCGTCCATCGCCACCGGTTTCCTGACCTGGCGGGTGAACTATCAGGCCAAACCCATGAAGCCCGTCCGCATTAAAATTTACGCCTCCTTTGTTCTTCTGATCGCCGCCGTCACGGCGTTTCTCTGGCGAATTCTCCGTCCGGAAGCGTCTGCCGCTGCCGGACCGGAAGCCATGATCTATTTCGTTCTTCTGATTCTGATGGCCGTACTGGCATCCGTCGTCGGTTATTTTGGCGGCGGTTTGACGTTTCCCGTGGAAAAACAAGAACCGGTCTAAAACGGAGGAAAACGATGACCACTTATGAAAACCGTTCCATGGTTCCGGCGGCCTTCATCATCGGCGTCTGCCTGCTTTCAGGGTTGCTCCTGGGCGGATACTTCATCGGAAAAGGCGTCGCCCGCTTCAAGTCGGACACCCGCACGGTCACGGTGAAAGGGCTCGTCGAAAAAGAGGTCCGGGCGGACCAGGCCATCTGGACGTTGAATTTCCGCAGGGCGGGCGAAGACCTGAAAGACGTTCACGCAAAAATCATCGCCGACCGGGACGCAACCGTTGCCTTCCTGAAAAAACAGGGCTTCAATAATGAAGAGGTCACCTGGCAGCCCTCCAAAACGATCGACAAGCTGGCCCGCGAATACGGTCAGAACGAACAGAGCAACCGGTTCCGTTACGTGGTCACCAGCTCCCTGCGGGTCACGACCAAAAACATCGACCAGGTCATCCGGGCACTGGGGGCAACGGAAGAACTGCTCAAGGCGGGGATTCTTCTGGACGGACAGCAGGGAGAAGGCATGGCCAATCCGCGATACATCGTCACGACCTTCAACGCCCTCCGGCCGCAGCTGCTGGCCGAAGCCACCAAAAACGCCAGGTTCACGGCCGAGCAGTTTGCCTCGGATTCCGGCGCCCGAATCGGCCGCATCCGCTCCGCGAATCAGGGCATGATCCAGATCTTCGGCAGCGAGGGAAATGACGAGTCCGCTCCCTACAGCCCAACGAGCACGCCTGTAAAAAAAATCCGCGTGGTCAGCACATTTGAGTTTGAGTTGAAATAGTTGGGAACCGACGGCGCGGGTCAGGGCTTGCGAAAACGCGAAAACCATTCTTCCAGAACGGCCCTTTTGGCGGCGCACCGCGGCTGGTCCCAGCAGGATTCATAGATCAATGCCGGGGTCCCGTTTTGCGTGATTTCCACCCG
>ERZ795052.784-NODE-784-length-46215-cov-9.571945_pt1 | contig 46215 bp, 54 predicted proteins | sample MGYA00375136_ERZ795052 | MGnify/ENA primary metagenome ERZ795052 (study PRJEB30181, sample SAMN05720156) | activated sludge metagenome | isolation source: Anaerobic digester | place: Japan | collected 2015-05-26 ... | reverse complement strand
AGTACCAGATTACTGGTATTACAGCTAAACTGCTAATATATTTGATCAATGCTTGTCCACAGATCGCATCCCACTGCCAACCAAAAGCTAGTACTACAAATATCACTGAATCTAGTGGAGTCGAAATTGTATTTGAGAGCCAGATTCTGTGAATAAAATCTTTTTTAGTGATAGTAAATATCAACCAGTCAACAGTTTCTGCTATCAAAAAGGCTGATACAGAAGCTAATGCTATGTGCCAGTTCATAAATAATGTAATAATTGTTGCTATAAATATAAAGATCCAGATCTTCCAGGTTCCCCAGTGTTGTTGGGCGAAGTCCCTCAAAGAGAAAGTTAGACCTACCCAAACAACACCGGCTGGAAATGTTAATCCTAAAACAGTCACAATTCCAAAATAATCAACAAATATGTTAGCTAGTAATATACTTAATATATAAGTGAAAGCCCAAATCCATTTAATCATAGTTTCTTTCCCCAGAGTTTTTATTTTTTTAATCTCCTTCGGCAAGATCTTGTAAATGTTCTTCAATCGTTTTATTTGTATTTTTATTCCACTTATCTCGAGTATTTTTTGTAATTAAACTATTGGTAGCACTATTTGTTATTCTTCCACATCCTTTACATATTCTTATTGGCATAATTATATATCCCTATTTGTCTGTATTAATTTAAAATTCTTATCTTCATAATCATTAACATGCCACATTGCTCCAAGAAGCAATGCTAATTTACTAATATTTAAAGCAGCTAGAAGATCATCTAAAAGATACTCTTCCCATTTATAAAATAGCTCATCACAAATTTGATATTCAATTTCTTCTGAATTATTTTTAATAAAATCAAATTCAAGTTGTTTAACCGTATCTTCTCTTGAGTCGACACTAATGTAACCACCCTCAATTTCTTCTGAATTATTTTTAACAAAATCAAATTCAAGTTGTTTAACCGTATCTTCTCTTGAGTCGACACTAATGTAACCACCCTCATATAATTCTGTTTTACAAATATTTATATTAAAATATAATCCATTTGGCTCAAAATATTTCTTTTGAATTTCAAATAGTTTTTCATCAACAATTTTAATGTACGCTTCTAACTCTCCATAAATTGTATTGAGTTTAAGATTAAGATCTATTTTTGGAACTGATGTTTCATTTTTATTTATTTGATTAATAATTGCTTCTATTTCTTTTATTTCTTCATCAATTTCTTTTCCAGCTGAATGCTTCTTCCAGATACGCTGTCCCAGATTCATATTTTTTCCTTCTTTTAAAGCGGCAAGATCTTATAACGAGATTTTGACGTTTATCCTAGTTTAAGTTACTTCTGATACTGAATTGGATCTTTCATTCCTATATTCTGGAAAGACTCTAATCTTTCGGTGCAACTGCCGCATTTGCCACAGCTTAATTCTTGATCTTTGTAGCAAGTTCTGGTGTATTCATATGGAACGGGAGTTTTAAAACTATAACCCATTTGAAGAATACCGGTCTTGTTTAACATCTGAATGGGAGTCTCAATGTGAACTTTTTCTTCTGTGCTTGCTTGAATTGCTGTATTCATTGCACTTATAAAAACTGGGCGACAATCTGGATAAATAAAGTGATCACCCATGTGTGTTCCAACAGCGACAGTATCTGCTTCAACAGACTCTGCATATCCTGCCATAATGGCAATAAAGATACTATTTCTTCCAGGAACTACTGTTAGTGCCATATTAGGTGCTGCATAATGTCCCTCAGGAATCTCTCCTTGACCATTCAGAAGATTCGACTTAAAAAGCTTACTAATGAAATCCAGATTAACAATTTTAAGAGGTTCAGTCTTAAAATATTCTGCTAATTTCTTTGAACATTCTAATTCATATTTGTTGTGTTTGCTGCCATAATTAAAAAACAATGGATAGATTTTATATCCTTTATTAAAATAATATCCTAAAACAGTTGCGCTATCCATTCCACCACTAAGACCCATTACTACCGCTTTTTGATTTGACATCTTTCGCCTCCTAAGATAAAAAGATTAATTTTTATAAAAATATTTGAAAGCTGGAATAACTAATTCCAGCTTTCAAATGTGTATGGTGCGTCGAGCGGGAATCGAACCCGCAAGTGCTCTAGGCACGAGGGATTTTAAGTCCCTTGCGTCTGCCAGTTCCGCCATCGACGCTTTGACAACTACTACAGTTTTACGTAATAGTAGGACCAGTTGGATTTGAACCAACAACCTGTCGCTTATAAGGCGACTGCTCTAACCAGTTGAGCTATGGCCCTATTTCAATTCTATTATTTCTATATGAAAATTATAAAAATTAAAAACCGGCAAGATCACATTTTAGATCTTGCCGGTTTAGATTAAATGAATATTTCTGGAAATAATTTTTTAAAATCTTCTCTTAACGGAATCATTATTTCTCTTATTTGTTCGTGGGCATCTGAAGCAATTCTTAATTTAAAAATATGTTGCCATTCAGCCAAGTCAGCTGTTATAACGATTTCAGTTTTTAAACTATTTGGTAATACACTTCTAGCTCGTTCCGGATTCCAACCTTCAGAAATTAAATTGTTATAAGTTTGTTCCGAATCCAACATTGATTTTACCCAATATTGAGCAACTAGATTTTTTGCAAGAATATCAGATTTATTTATATTGTTCCATGTCCATTCTCCTTCTGGCAAATCTAACCAAGGAGGAATAATAAAACTAATATGGTTATTAAATTTTGAATTGCAATAATTGCAGTAACGAGTGCTTTCTTGAGCATATGATGATGGTCGATGACGAACTATCTCATGAGATATTCCGCGATCTGTTATAATTTTTACAGTTGCTGATAACATATTCCAACATTTTTGATTGTAGATTTCTTTAATCATATCCATTGTTGGTTTGATATATTCGTTTTTGTGCTCATATTCCCATTCGTTAAAAGCTCTATCATTTCCTGCAACTAATGTTCCAGTATTCATTGGCATAAAATTTAAGAATTTATAATGAGGACAAAACTCTGTATAATATCTCAAGTTCCAGCTGTGTTCGATCATAGCATAGTGTTTTCTAGATTTAAGCATATTAACAAATTTTTCAGCTGTTCCTTCTGTAATTTTCTTCTCACTTTTATAGCAGGTTCTTCCTGCGATTTCTATTAAAAGTTCACTATTATCATATGAATAAGGTAAATCTTTATTAAAGCTTGCCGCATAAATCTCATAACTTGCTTTTACTAATCTCATTATTTTAATTTTTGATCCTTTCCAGAATTAAAATACAAATACAGCGGCCGCTATCACAGAAGTGTATCCACCATTTTGAACATATGCCGCTTGTGTCGTATTTCTTGTAGCTACTATTTTTCCACTAATTTTAAAAATTTCTTTACGCTCATCCCAACTATCGTCAATATTAAACTCTACACCTAACGTTGATGCTAACATTGCTGCTGCTAAATCTTCTGCGTAGTCTCCTGCTATTTTTGCAGTTTGGCCGAAAGAGTGATGTTCGCTAATATAACCATATGAATTTTTATCAGATGGTATTGCACAACCAACTGAAGCTGCAAGAAGTCGTTTATTTTCATTACTACAATTTCTACTCATTACACAATATGTAATTGCTCCTGGTATAAGACATTTGAGACCTTGAGATCTTGAAATAATTTTACAATTAGGAGGAAAAATACTTGATACTGTTACAAGATTGCATTTTTCAATTCCAGCAGCTCTTAGTGCTCTTTCAAACGAATGAAGTTCGTCTTTATGATGCCCAACACCATGTGTAAAAAATATTTTCTTAGGAACAAATAAGTGCATTTTTAATTATAACCTCCTTTATTTAAATATTTCAATATATATTTTCTTTTTATTCCATTATAACACTCAATCCAGCAGTTTCAGACATATCGATAGTTTCAACTACTTTTGTTTTGACCACTTTTTCTTTACCACAGTTCATGCATTTATAAATAACTTGAGATTTAGTCTTTTTCATATTAACTTCACCACCACATTCTGAACAACGCAAGAACATTTTTATTTCCTCCTAGTGATTTATAATAAAAAATAAAAAAAATATTGGGGCAGAGCCAAAACTCCACCCCAATTTTAAAATTTAACTCAATACTGTACCAGTTGGAACAAATGGTTTTACATTGTTGTCCTCAATTGGTTTTGTACTTGTTAATAATGTGTCTTTCTTTTCTTTTCCAGCCTTTCTGATAGTCAAAAAGATTGTTTCTTTTTGACTGACAATTTCAGAATATTTTCCTGGTCCAACTATTTCCATCAACATCTTTAAATCAGTTACAGTTCTAGAAGTCGTTTGATATGCTCCTTTCCATTTTTCTCCATTGGAAAGTTCAACGATTTTCTCATTAATTTTGTCCTCATGCAACATTGCTGCTACACGTTCTTTAATTTTATCCATTCTGGCTTCAATTTCATTTTTTTGTTTATTTAATAATTTGTATTCTTCATACTCTTCACGATATTTTTTTTCTCGTTGAAATTTCTCAAACGCTTCTGATGTTTCCATTATATCTCCTTATTTATTTAGAATGATAGGTATCCCACCATTCTTGAAGTTCTTCTTTTGAACTACCAGATCCATTTCTCAGTATATATTTTACATGGTCTTCAGCATCTCTGTGGTATTTGTCGTATTTTTTTGTACCTTTAATAACTACACCTCCAGAACCTTCTAAAAATCCTGTAAGGAATAGCAGTATAGGTACACTTATTATAACAGAAATTAATATTTCTCCTATTAATCCCATGTTTTTTATTCCTTTCTCATGAAGAATTATATTATTCTCCAGAGAATTGAATCTATGTTCTTTATCAGTAGTGGTCTAATATAATTATTTACAAACAATTCTGTATCACCAAAATCGACAAGTTCTATGTAATATGTGAACTTAAACAGAAGTTTTTGATACATTTCATCCTTTTGAACAGAAGTATCAATTCTCTGAAGTTTCAAGAGCTCATCAACAATGTTTTTTATTATTTTGACCAAATTCGCTTTAACTAGAGAATAATCTCCTCGAAATTTATTTTGAATTAAAGAATCAAATCCATCTAAATTATTACAGTTGATATAATTTAAGAAATTTGGAATAATTGTATTATAGCAGTCAACACAAATGAAATTATATATATAATTTCCAGTTTCTATTAATTTTGGGGGAAGTATGATCGAACTATCGAAGTCCACTATTGATAAATAATTATCATTAATATAATTTAGCATATTAGCATATATTTCAGGTTTATATTTGTTATCAATATTATCTATAAGATTTATCCCCAAGTTATTAAAATTGATATACTGATCCTTAATAATTTCTTCATTTGTTTCTAATTCATCTGTACTTATGAAATCATCAGGTATAATAATTGTATTATTAATATTATCAATTGAATTCAAATCAACTGGTTGAATCATATTGTGATCCTCCATTAAATTAATATATTGCCACCAGTTGTTACTTCAAGCGATTCTATTACATCTACCTTTATAAAACCGGTATTACATGACATCGCTGAAATATAACTTCCATCTGGTTGTTTACCAATTGCAATTTCATAATCTTCTGCCGGTATTGTAAAATATACAGTACTTCTCAATGCTAAATCCGCGTTTGTCTCATCTAATTTTGTCGCTTTAGAATCGTTAATGTATTCACTAAATAAATAAATTGCAGTATCTGGAATATGAATTGCTTTAAGTAAATCATCCTGAATAAGATAATCAATATAACTTGCTTCACTCGCTAATCCGGTAATGATATTCCGAGTTGCTTTGTCAACTTTAATAGAACACATACCAGTGCAATTTGATAGATCTGGAAGTTTAACTGCTTCCACTAAACTTTCTATTTGTTTTGGTAAAAATAATTTAATTTCACCATTAGTGACAATAAATCTAGAATTTTCAGGATCGTCTAAAATAAAAATATCATTATTATTTCTAAAAGTTTTGAATAATCTTAGATATTTTTTTGGATTTATAATTTGAAGATCAATTTTTTTACCTTCAAAAATTTCCTCTATATTTGAGCTTATAATTGCTCCAGATACATTTTGGGTTATAGTTGATTCTTTAATTATTAATGAATCATTACTCGATTTATCAGATACTAGTACATTTAGAACTTTTAATAAACTATCAAATTTCGCAGGAGAAATTTGACAAAGGATTGTATTTTCTTCAAGAGGCTTAAAATTTGTTAGAGATATTGGAGAAACTGCTACTGCATCAATTGTTTCAATCGAGTTTTCAGATAATGTATCAAATGGGTTACTTTCAAACTGATCCATTTTGCCTCCATTTATTTTTAGTATCGTAATGTTATTTGTAATTTGTCTATTGATGATTCAATTACAACTATTCTATTATATCTTTTTGGATCTTCTTTTTTTGATTCTTCCAAAAAGTTATTAACAGATTTACTCATATTAGTATTAAATTCTCTGTAGAAATTTTCACACGCTTCTGAAGACTCAAATCCGAGATTAATTACTCTATCTTTAAAGTTTGAGTTCTCATATGTTCTTGGCGTTTTACAAGAATTTATATTTTCAGTTATGATATCTGGAATCCAATCTGGTGGTAGAGTTTTTAGTAATCCTGTTCGTTCATAAACTTTATTAGGATCAATTCCATATTGTTCAAATAATTGTTCATGCAGCATCTTTATCTTTTTTCTAGGTGGTGTTTCAGATCCCATATTATGTTTATCACCCATATCCACACCGTCTATACTTGTGATTGTTATGTTCTTTGACATTTTTAATTTCTCCTTAATGAAAAACAAATAATATATAAAGAGGGGGAAATTATTTCTCCCCCTCTTTATCTGCATTATTTTCTAGTTGTCACTTTCGTAATAATCTCGTCCAGATCTACTGGACATCTATCTTTCAGGGAGACCCCGAAAGATCTGTTGAGCTTTTCAGAAACAGTCTTCATTGCGACGGTACCCTCTTCCGACAATCGTTTCCACTTGCGCTTTGGCGCAAGTGGATCCATGTTCCTCGGATTCCACTTCTCGTACATGAACGATTTATAATGCGCCCTCTCGAAACTGGTGCCATCAGAATTAACCACCAGTTCGAATACTTCTTTGCCAGCAAACATCTTGATGTCGCCTTCCATCGCCGGTTTCAATGATCCAAACTTCTTCGAACGATATTCATTTATTGCTCGAAGACATTCCGAATTCTCGGGATCTTTAAAGTTGAACGGTTTCGAGAAGTGCTGGAATACGACTTCTGCTACCTCACCCGTCCGAGAATTTTCCGCACCATCTCTTTGAAATAATACCTTGATTTTTTCCATCTCAATTCGCCTCCCTTTCTTAAATTAATAACTGGTTTCAAACCATTAAAATAAAAGCTCCACGATAGAGCTTTTCTTAATCGTATTATTTCTATATAAAATCTTTGAATAATAAAAAAATGAAACTAATAATTATTCTATATCTAGTGGCGAAAAGATTCAATAATAAATCTTTTCGCCACTAGTTCATAAATAATATTTCTATATAAAAATTGTAAAACTAAAAAATCAAGTAATATTTAATCCCATACCTAAAATATAAAGGTTGAATATATCTTTTGTACCACCAGTTTTAGTTGTCTCTGGAAGATTTGGCATTTCTCCATTCTCAATAATTTCATTATATAATTCTCGTTTTGAACGATGTTCGTCACTTCTTGGACCTAGTAATTCAGATATAATATGATTTGCATCATACGTTAAGAATGAATAGATATCAAGATTTGCTATACTTTGTCCGCCTTCTTGTGCTTTACGCTTAGTAGGTTGACGAGTGAGACCTGTGAATCTACCAGTTCCTCTAATATTAGCATAAACATCAGAGTAATGTTCTAGGAACATATAATATGATATTCCTACAGGAACCTCGACATCTGTCCATCGGTCAAGTTCTGGAATATATACTTTCTCTTCCAGTGGAATTTTTAGAAATTCTGCCGCTGCTCGAATATTTTTAAAACTAATATCTTCAAAAGGTTCGACAATACAAAACAAATTAATATCATCATTCTTAATAGCTTGTCTTAACTTATTTCCAGTATAACTATTAACATTTTCTGCTATATGGTCAGATACCTTTTTTGGTCCTATAATGTTGTATAGATCAATAATAAACTTAGCCAATTTATCATTTGAGACTTTTGGATCTTCAGCCATTTCTTCTATTTTCTTATTAGCGTTGAAGAAGATTTTTCCAAGATATAGTTCTTTAATAAGAGCTATATTTTTTCTTCCAAGAACTGAAATTGGGCTTAAGAATATATCAATCTTTTCAGTAAATGATCCTTTTGGAGTTTTATCAAGAATTTTACTAACTACACCTTTAGCGCCAAATCTATTGCTTAATTTATCTCCAATATTAACTTTCCTTGGTCTTTTAATGTAGTATACAATTCTTGATCCGACAAAAATGTTACCTTTTACTTTGTGTCCTCCAATATTAATAAAGCTTAAGTTCATATTATCAGTAATTGATAATTGTTTGTTTTTGTCCGCAACAGAAGATGCAAGTTTTGCAATAATATTTTTTTGCTCTTTTACAAGATCATTATGAAGAGATATAATTTGTTTATCTGTAGAATTTTTATTATTAATATAAACTTTTATATCAACAATTTCTCCACTTGGTGCTAATTTTTTAATACTTTTATTTCCAAGGGAAAACATCTCGTTACTCGAATCACTGGATATATCATCAGAATCGATATTAGTTGAACTAAGATATTCATCTAATGATGAATCATATGAAAATTCAACTAGTATTTCACCGCCATTAAGAACTTTACCTTTTTCTTTCTCAAGATTAATAATCTTGACGTCAGGTGGTACAATAACTTGAACTTCTTCCACACTATCAACCATAGTTTGATCTGCAAGTTCTTTAGTGATAATGTATGAATCCTCATGATTTAATCCAAGATAATTCAAAAGAGCAATATTGATATTTTTACCGGCGCAATATACCCCCTTTTGGTTGAAATTTTTTGTAAAAGCAATTGGTTGATTTGCCTTAAATTTGTCACCCTCATCCAAAGAATTCATTTCAAGAGCAATATAAGATCCTCTTTTTGTACGACTTAGTCTCGGAATAATATCAAAAATGTCAATTGTCCCATCTTTATATTTTACTGTAACTGTTTTATTTTTATCTACATTAATCACTGTGCCGTCTTTTTTTGCTCTTTGAACAAATCTTGGAGACGCTAGTTGACCTACTATAAATTCTCCACCAGTGCAAACTAGTGGCTGTTCAGAATTACTAATTGGTGTTGTCTGATTAGCATGTGTTCGAGCCAATGTGAGCCTATCACTATCAACTTGATTTTGGAATGGTGTTAAAGATTCATCTAAAGTTAGTACTTGCCAACCAGATAAATTTGTGATATCTTTGGCTCCATAACTGCCATATTTATTTATTATTACTGGTGTAAGAGTATGGTGTGTCGTTACATTTATGTTAATCTAAGATCGCTATTCTTAGATTTCTTCTTTTAAAATAAATAAAAGAAGAACCCACAGTTTCCTGCGGGATCAGACTATATCTTCATCTTGAGATTTTTAAATATCAAAAATCTCAAGATGCCTCGCGCTTCCACTCGCTTGAGTGTACTCCCTTTCGGGATAGTCGTTACACCTTCAACTAGATGTTAGCAGCATCTAGAAGCTTGGCTCGGTATTGTCCTCAGCATTACCTGGTAGGAGTTCCACCGAATTCACGAGGTTATTCGATCTAGATTACTCTAGAAAGGACCTATTTTGTTAAGCCAACATCCACATATTCTGGAGTTGATACTGCACCCATGATACCATATTGACTTGGATGAATATTACGGTGTTCTTTCTTAAAAGATCTTCTAGAAGGTACTCCACCCCGTCCACCTTTCGTTACTCGACTACTTAACATAATCTCTGTTACAGGAGTAATTGGTTCGGTCTGTTGAAGAACCCCAGCATCGGTTAATAAACTGTTAATAACAAAATCAGAATCTATCCAAATTGTTGCCTGATTATCTCCCTCTGTTATCTTTTTACGATAATAATTGTGAGACATTTTAATTTGTCTATACATAATGTGTAAAATAATCTCACTTAATCTAGTTCTATAGACTTTTAAATCCGAGAGAGAGTCCATTTTCTTATTCAATAATTGATCAACGGCAACCTTTGAAGACAGTTCTACCAAATTGGTTGGCATATTTTCAAATTGTAAAAGTTCTTTTGTAATTGGATCAACAAAATTTTCACTAAGTAGTCTGATTAGAATAATGGATCTTGTGCCATATGTTTGAGTAATATAATTATATATTTCTTGTGGATCATTTAAGTCTTTAATTGGATCTTTTAATTTGATACTTACTAATGCATTGACCAATAATTTTTGTTTTAAATTTTCAGGAACAATTCTTAGAAATTTTCCATCTGCTTGTTCAATGTAAAACACACCATCTTCATAATCAGTTTTATCAACAATACTATAATTAATACCAAAGTCATTAAGAGAAGCTAAGAGTCCTTTCTGACTCCAGAGATAGATTAGTAAGGGCATCTTTAAAGCACCCACATAAATCCATAAGTATGGAGGAACTTTCTTTGTTTTTGATAAATTATCTGATGGATTAGCAGTATGAATTTTATCTAAAATAACATCGAATAGAAATTCATATTTATTTTGTTTTAAAAATTGTTTAGATTCTGCATCATATAATCTACCAGATTCTGAATCAGTTGTGATTGTTTTTTCAGGAGAAACATATATGTTCTCGCCGGTAAAATAAATTATACTTCCATCCGAAAACTCGCATTCATTTTCTGTACGATTTTTGATGAGTTTAGGATATCTAATCTCAATATATCTTGTAATTTCGGCAAGATCAGTTGGATTAAACTTTGAATTAGCTAAACCAACCCTAACAATTCCATAATTTGAAATTAGACGAACTTCGTTTTTATCAGTTTTTGTTACCGGTCGAAGAAACTGTTGATTACTCATTATATATGTGTTTCCATGAAGTTTAAAGTATTTTTCATTAACTGGTGATGGAACTTTTAGTTCAACAGCATAAGGTTCTTTTTTTCCACCATTCAAATTCTGGAGAGTAATTTTATAATTGATAAATCTGTCAGAATTATTATCTTCAATAGTAGATTCTATCTTTTTAACTTTGATAGGATGCTCTGTTCCAGCAACTTCTAATGAGTTAAATAACTTTGTTACATTTTCATGAATAGAATTCTCAAATTCAAATTTCTGCCGATGTTGACCAGTTGTATATTTTAAATCGATAATTTTACTTGGATCTATTATGTTGTCTGATTCTGGAATATTTAACTGATTCTTATAGTAATCAATTTGTTTTAATTTATTGAATAATAATTGTGGATTATGCAGATATTTTTCTGAGACAACATCAGAACCTGTAATTGTGTAATTTATAGCTCTTAAAACCAGATCTTCTGCTTGATCTTGAGTTGGTTTGGTTTTAGTAGAATTGATATAATAGTTGATAGCTGTCTGGACATTTGCAATAATATCAGGATCAGTAATTTTATGAGTTTTTAATGCTCTTTTCAATTCATCCTGATTCAGCCTAACTACAACTTCCGTAGTTTCAGGATTTACATCGGCTGTTAATTTCGAAGTCTGTAGTGATTGAACTATTCCTTTTATGAATGATGGAACTCCTTTTACCTCTGGTTCTTTATCTGATGAAATTGTTGTTAAAGGCGTCTCCTCTTTTGCTACATTTTGAGTTACAGAAGATTCTGGACCATCAATATTCAAAGAATCTATTGAACTGTTTTCAATTTTATTAGCAATTGGAGATTCTTTAGAATTATTAATACTTGTTGCTGCGGAATTTGCCTCAATATATTGTTCTAATTTTGGAAGATTTTGTATAATTATTTTTGTTTGATTTTTATCATGATTGAGTATTGGGATTAAAGTACCTTCACAATCTGAAATGGTTGCGAAATCATCAAAAAATTTTAAATCTTCCAATTTAATAGATTTAGCCCAAGTTCTTATATTTGTTAGAATATCATATAGTCTTCCATTCTGATTTTTAACAAGAAACAACAGTTCAATATTATAATCTCTATTATTTGTCTTAATTTGATTATATAATGTTGTTAGTTCTTCGAATAATTGTTGAATGACAGTCCTTGCTGAAAATTTCTGCAATAGATATTCTAATGCTTGACTCCAAACAGTTATATCATAGAAATAGTAATTCGGAGTTTTACTGGCTGATGTCAGAATTTCTTTATCGGGTTTTTCGATTATCAAGCTGTTTAGCACTTTTATTTTCTTGCCAATCTTCTGATTATCTTCAGACACCATCATTCTTTTCTTGATATCATAAAAATGAATCTTGCCGTTAAACTTTCTTTTGCCAATTGTAAGAATTTTATTTGGACAAACTAATCCCATACAATTTGATAGTAAAAAATTAGTTTTATATATTTCTAATGCAATATCAAGATTTGTGTCCGGTAAAACAATAAATATTGTTTTCTTATCAACTCGTATTTTTTGATTAATAACGTATGATGGGTGAATTGAACTATAATTCATGATCTTATAGACACCTCTCTTTTAATTGAGTATTTGACCCATTTCTTTTGGATTTAATTCTTTGAATACTTCTTGACAAGTATCCATAATCTTTTTAAGCTCATTTCCGTGAGAATCTAAATGCTGCAATACAACATATATAGTTAATAATATATTATACAATTCTATGTGGCAGATTTGGTCTGCTAGATCTATACACTCTGACATTTTTTCCATGATTTGAATGCATTTGCAGCTAGTGTTATTACATTTTGCGCAATTTTCTAATTCTATAATCGGAATCATTTGTTCTAGATCTTCTTGAGTTATTTCTTTATTTTTCTTCACAATAATCACCTATAAGTTATTTCAGAACCGAAAAGGTCTATAAAATTCAATTTTATTATCTCTTTAAAAAGATATACATTGATCCACTGAATTTCTCCATTTATTTGGTTTGGAATTATTGATACTGGTATAATTTTATCAAGATCTAATTGATAATTAGTAAATAATAAAGCAGATTGATTTTTAAATTGACAAATTAAGAAAATAATCCACTGACCATGCACTTTACTTTCAATTATAGATTTATTGAACCATTGAAGAACTTTTGAATATTTCGTAAGAGTTGGTGTATATTCTTCATAGCCAGTTTTCGTTTCTATTAAAAATGGGAAAGTTGACCATTTTATTTGTTTCATAGGAAAGATATCACCACAGTATGCATGTTTAACAGCACCTGATGTTGGCTCTCTTTTTAAAACATGTTCATCATTAAACATCCAAAACGAAAGAGTTTTAGCGGTGTCTCTTTCCATTTTGCCACCTTTGCGTTTACCATTGACCATTTTACTTCATCTTAACCTCTTACTTTTTAAAGATTTGAGTTCCATCATAAAATTCAAACCAACATTCATTAAAATTATTATATTCTTCAATACAATATTCTTTTTTGGTATTTTGGCAAGAAACTTGAATATATGTTCCATTATCAAACAGTCTCCAGTACATGCCGAAGTTTCCATGCACATTTTGTATTATCTTGTCTTGACGACCTGTTACTCGATTTTTTATTAGAATTTCAAATGTTATTATCTTTTGTGATTCATTAACCAAAAATAATATAGCTTGGTTAGAGGATGTTCTAGTGAGGTATATTCTTGGTTCAATAATATCTGCAATATGACTGTTAAATGATTTTATAAATTTTTTTGTTTGTAATTCGTCGAAGACATAGACTTCATCATTTAAATTTTTTATATCTATTAAGTTTTTCATAAGTGGTTCAATTAAAGTACTATTTGTATTCGCAAATTTAACTAATTTCATATAATCACTAACAGATTGTATATCTCCCCATATTTGGTTAAACATTCCTTGTTTAAAAAACCAAACATTTGTTGCATATTCTTCCGGATTATTATTCCATGGGAATACAAACATTTTAAAAGGGGAGAATTGGAATGTTCTGATAAATTTCACTAATTCTGGAACATCTATATCAACGTCATATTCTTGAAAATATACGAATTCAAATTTATCACCGAATGCCCTAATTGCATTTTGATGAGCTATTAATGCGGCTGCCGCATGATACGGTCTATCGTAATTTGCGACAACTTTGAATGAACTATTCCACCAAATATGTTGATTTATTAATATTGGATCCAAATGTTGTTCTCTATCAAAAATATAGTAATCTACTAAATTTTGAACTTTCTCACTAACTGGATAATGAGTTGACAAAATAATGGGTATATTTTGTTTTTTCCAATCTAATATGTGTTTTATTAATGTTAATTCTTTTTCAATGGTATTTGTATATGCTCCGATTAAAATAACTTCTCTCATTGTCGCACCAAATATTTTATAGGTTCGAAATTTTAAAAAGATGACGTATTCCACAATGAATTGAAATTTGTTTTATATAATATACATTTTTTGCACCGAGTTTTAAGAAGTATTTTTCTATTTCTTTTTTATTTGAAAATTCAAGATCTTTAATTGTAAACATTCCACCACTTTCACTTCCAGCAGTTATGAAAAACATTTCTTTACATGATTTCACAAGTTTCTGGGTAATTGAATTTGTCATATCTTTTCCTAAATTCTTATACAGCCACATGTGAACATTTAACATTATAACTAATTCGGCTTCTGGAAGATCATCCGGTGTTGTAAGTTTTGATCTTATATCCATTTCTTTTATATTAAATATTTCTTTTACTTTTTTAAGATAAGCATTTACATATGGATCTGCTTCATACATGTATAATTTATCAGGTGCAAATTGTCTTAGAATATTGTAAGAATACAATCCTTCTGCACACCCAATGTCTACTACTGATTTAGGATATGAGGAAATATTATTAATAATACAATCTACAAGACTTTTTGTATTAACTACAGCTGGTCGTTTTTCAAAAAATGGAATATCTATTAGGTGATACAGAATTCCTTTGTCGACGGAAGATCCATCAAATCTTTTAGAGCCAATTTTGTCAAGTAATGGAGTTATATGTTCATTACAGGCATCAGTAACTTTATTATAAATGTTTTTGACTTCAGATTTTATCTTTGTCATAGCAGTTTGATCATCTGTAGAATAAAATCTATTTAATAGTGGCGGATCACCAACTGTGATACCATGTGTTTTAGAAAAATAGAAATCAATTAATTTAAATCTCTTTTCTTTTTCATAAAAGATTAAATTCGCAGGGTTTATGTCTCTGTGTTGAATATTATTTTTTGTTAACCATGTAAGTATTTCATCCATTTGTTTTTCAAATTCATCATAAGATATTGAAAAAAATACTCTTTTAATTTTTTGAGTATCAATTTGACTGGTTGTGCCAATATCAAAAGAGTATTTTTGTATCATATATGATGTGTCATCCCTGCGCAGAATGTTAGGACAATATGGATTTTGATTATTGCTCGAGAACTTTTTGATACAAAAAATCTCATTATCTATATTCGAAAATTTAGATGATCCTTCCTTGGAGTTGTATTTTTTTATTATAAACTCTCTGTATATGTCAAAATTATTATTCATATTATCTACTCATGTTAGGAATCATAAAAATCCGAATGCCCGTCTTCTGACGAAAAGAACGATGGTTACCTATCGTCGCAGCAATGCTGGGTACACTAGCATTCGGGTAATATATAAGTACGTTTGAGAATTTTAAATTATTCTTCTTGCCCATACTTTTCAAGAATAATGTGTTCCAATGGATCTAGTTTTGCATGTTTATTCTCAATTAATCCAACTTTAATAGCTCTATTAATATTTTCAAAACTAAGTGCAGACAACCACGAAATTACATATGGAAGTTTCTTCTGACCAATTACTGTTATGTTTTTATAATTTGTTAATCTTGCTGGAATAGTTAAATCTTCCGCGTCTCTAAACATATTTGATACAATTGTTTCTAGATGAACAAGATCAATTCCAGCTAATTTATTGTGAAGTGTTATCACTAGTACTTCTGGATTAGTAATATACTTCGCACCGCCTTCAAAAAGTCTATCAACAGTTCGTTCATTAAATGTATCATCATAATATTTTTGGGAAATCATCAATTCGCCCGGTTCATAATTCATAGTAATAATATTACCATCAACATCGATAGATGTTGGTTTGAAACAATCCAACATAATTGTAAAAGGTAATGTTATAAAACTAATATTCTGTGCTACACCATATTGAATGGTTAATACTCCAACAATTTGATATTTATCACCACAATCAATCAGGGATACATCATCATATTCTGACGAATCAATAATAATACTACATGGTATTTTAGCAAATATTTCTGTCTTTTTAATATCTAGAACTTGTGAGAATGTTTTGATATCAATTCCGGCACTTTTAATCATGTCGATAAAATCAACTTCTTTTGTATTAATTGATGATGATTGATGTCTCATTTTCATCATAGCATTGATACCGACAACATTAACTGCGCCACCAGCTAATATTCCTATATTTTTTGTGTTTAATGTTTTATATAAATTACCATAACAAGTCGGACATATCCCATTTTCAGATAAGCAATATAATGGTGATCTTAATTTAATTTTCTTATCTAAAATCTGATCTTTTGATGTTATGTTTTTAATGGTTCCTGTTTGTGAAATATAGTTTCTTTGAAGAAGTAGGTCGGCAAGATCTTCTGTAACTACTAAATCAAAAGTGTGTTTACTTCCACAATCATCGAGTTTTTGATCAATCTGTAATCCTGCATTGGCATTCACCATTTTACGAGTAAGATATCCGGGATGAGCAGTCAATGCTGATCGCATATAAAAATTTTTTCGAGCTTCTGATCCTGCGTTATAATAATCTATTTTTTCGTAACCGTCATTTAATCCAGTTGTAATTGGACCAAGAAGATTTCCTTCAATATCCATTACATATCCTTTTGCAACTAGTAAAGCGCCCCAATCAGAAATTGGATTGCCTTTCGCACCAGATGCCATGATATTTTCTATTCTAGAACCAGATTCTTCTATATATTTAATAAGTTCTTTTGTTAGACTTTCTGCTTCTTTTTTAAACTCAGGTGGTGAAAGTTTGTCTGCTGTTTCTTCGAATTCTTCTTTTTTCTTTACCCATTCTGTCGGTGGAATAAATATATCGATATTAAATGAATTTGGAGAAAGAGTAGCTAATTTAAAAGCTTCTGTTTGAAGTTTTGAAATTATTTCAGTAGCTTCTTCCGTTCCATATATTTTATATATATTTGCAATTATATCATCCATTTTCTTTTTAGTAACAGCTTCATTGACCAATGGATAATCGTGTGGTAGTAATTGATTAAACCATATTCTACCAAGTGTTAAATTCATAACTTTCCCACCGGTTTTCTTTGGGTGTGAGTATGGGATTTTTGTAGAGAGTGTTTTCCCATCTTTGATCAGATCATATACATTTTCTGATGATGAGATAATTGGATTTGATACCGACGACATAATAGTTACCTCTGTATCTTGTTATTATTCATATTTGCCAATTTACTATTCATATCTTTGATATGTTTTATATTTTTTCTAAATGGTAGCATTGGGCGTGTTGTGAGAAGTTTTCTCATTTTGTAAATTTTAGTGGGTGATAGAAAATTTTCGAATATATCTTTAATTGAAATCATAATAATAAACTCCTTTTTTAATTCCCAATGTAACAGACAATTCATTGTTATATTGTGTTGTTTTTATAGAGTGATCTTGCATATCTAATCTGATTTGAAATTGCAGAAGTTTTTGACAATAATTTCCAGCTTTTGTACAGATGTCTTTTGATCTTGTGCGAAATTCACATGAGACGCAAGGGGATTCCATGGATATATCAAAACTCCTTTCAATTTGTTCTTATTTTAAACTGGAGCTGGTGAAGAGATTCGAACTCTTGACCTAGACATTACAAGTGTCTTGCTCTACCAGCTGAGCTACACCAGCTACCTTATTTATCCACAACTGCCTTGATTATATGAGCAATTATTGCAGAAATAACAACTTCCAAGTCGTTTCATTATAGATCCACAATTTGGGCAACTTGGACCAATATCTTGATCGTGTGTTGGAACTTTAATTTCTTCCTTTTCAAGCAGGATTCCATTTGCATCTTTGGCTTGAATTAATCCTAATTCAATTTGTTCTTCTTTTGAGAGAAATTTTAAACCAATGTATCTCGCAATATAATCGACTATACTGTGAGCAATTCGTATGTTTGGATTTGTTGTGAATCCATTTGGTTCGAATTTTAAGTGCGATAATTTGCGAACAAACTCACGTGCCGGAACACCATATTGCAACGCAATACTTAGGACAGTTGCTAATGCGTCTGCAAATCCTGAGAGGGCACTTCCTTCTTTGGAAACATTGACAAAAATTTCTCCAAGTTTATTTGTGTCAGGATAAAGACCACATGTGATGTAACCTTCACTACTACCAATTTTGAATTTGTGAGTGATAGCTGGCCGCTCATCTGGCATCTTTTTTCTGACCAATTTGATTGGGGCTTCTTGTCTTATTTGACCGTTATTCTCTACTGATAGTGGTTGAAAATTTTTACTACCATCTCTGTATATTGTGATCCCTTTCAACCCCCTTTTCCAAGCTTCAATATATAGATTATATATTTCATTGACTGTTGTGACTTTTGGGAGATTAATTGTTTTTGATATAGCTCCACTTAAAAATGGTTGTACAGCGGCACACATTTTAACATGTCCCATGTAATCAATACAAAGATTAGTTCCTGGAGTTGGAGCAGCTGTAAGAAAGATCTTTCTATCACCATTTTTAAAATGAGAAGGCATTTTCATATCTCCTTCTCCAAGTAATTCTTTAATAAGTAAAGGAATTTCAATTTCAGAATATCCTAAATGTTTAAGAGATTCTTCAACAATTGGGTTTACAATTTTAATAGTTGCACCTTCTGATCCTGTCAATCTCTTATATCTGATAAGAGAATATTCAGGTTCTATTCCGGTTGTGATGGAATTCATTATAAAACTAATTGTTCCAGTTGGAGCTAATAATGAAACCTGAGCGTTTCTAAATTTATCTCGTTTGATTACATTTTTCCAAAAATTAAATGCAAAATTTTTAATTTCAGCGTCCAGATCTGTAATTGTGAAATGATTATTTAAAGCTTCATAATGTTGATTTAAAACTTTCATTAAAGATGTTTTATTTTTTTCGAATCCTTCGAATGGTCCTATTTTATCGGCAAGATCTGCACTTGTTTCATAAGCAATTGCCGTCATTGCTGCTGTTAAACTTGCAGCTAAAGATCTTCCTTTATCACTATCATAAGGAATTCCAAGCCACATTAACAGTCCACCAAGATTAGTATAGCCCAATCCGAGATTACGATATTTTTTAGAATTAGTTGCAATTTTGTCATTAGGATAAACAGAATTATCAATAATAATATCTTGAGCTGTGATGACTGTTCGGATTACATCCTCAAATGTTTTATAATCAAATATAATTTTATTATTCTCATCTCTCGAGAAAAATTTCAGTAAGTTTATTGATGCAAGATTACAACTTGTATCATTTAACGACGCATATTCGCCACACGGGTTGGTCGCTACAATTTCACCATCATTAGCTAAAGTATTCCACTTATTGAATGTATCGTGAAATTGTAATCCAGGATCGGCAATTTTATGAGATACTTCTGCAATTTTCATTAAGAGATCTTTTGCTCGATAGGTTTTACAAATTTCTCCACTTTTAATGAATTTCGTAGACCAAGGAGCATCTTTAATTACCGCTTTCATAAACTCATCTGTAACTCTTATTGATAAATTTGTATTTTGAAAATAAACTTCATCGGAAAGATCATATCCTGGTCTAGTTTTGATTCCTGATTTTCTTAAGATTGCTAATTTTTCTTCTTCAAATAATTTACATTCTATAAATTCTTCTATATCCGGGTGACTGATATCTAAACAAGATAGTTTTGCAGAACGCCTTAATGTGCCTCCTGATTTAACTACCCCGGCAAGTACATCATGAGATTTTAAGAAAGAAACTGGCCCACTGGCTTTTCCACCGCCTTTTACTGACTCTTTCGAACTTCTTAATGAACTTAAATTAGATCCGGCTCCAGAACCTTTCTTAAAAATCTGAGCTTCCAATTTTCCAAGTTCAGTAATTGAATCCATATTATCCTCAACACTTAAAATGAAACAAGCACTTGATTGAGGTTTTTCTTGGAGACCTACGTTGAAATATACTGGAGAATTAAAAGCGAAATATTTATTTATTTGATAATATTTTAATTTATAATTAAAATACTCCATCTCTGAATCGGGATCTTCACCATTATCATATTTTTTTATAAAATATCCTTGATCTGCTCCCCAATTAGAGATAGTGTCACTTACTCTATTGAACATTTGTTTAATAGAAGTTTCTTTATTTTTAGCATCATTACACAAATATCTACTAGCAACAACTGCAGCCGCACTATCATCAAAATCTTTAGGAAATTCAACATGATCTTCAAAAATTATATTACCATTAGCACCTACGATTTTTACATGTTTTATTTCGAATTTAATACTATCATATGGATCATTTAGATTCACTGCTTAGCCTCCTGATAATTTTAAATAAAAAGAAATAGTCCTTTCGGATTATTCTGTTGATGCAGGTCAATGGGAATGGCTATCTGTGTCGACTAATTACTCTATCACACTACAACCATCCGTACCCATATTTGATGGATGGAACAGTTCCTTTATTTCCGGAAAGGAACCTCTATTACGTAGCTGCTGAGACAGGCATCGATCGGTCAATTCATCTTTCGATGAATTGAAAAGGTAGAGTACGCACACTTAACCTCCGGTAATAGTGTTTCTATATAAAATTTGTAAATATTAGAAAATTTTTAATTTAAGTGGGCGACAATTACGAACTCCCAAATATTGTAAAGGAGTGATCGCCTATCTTTTATTTTCTCAATTTTTATGTTATGAGTATAAAAAAGAAAAGAAATACTCACCACAATATTGTGGTGAGTATTTAGTCTATACCATGTGGGAGTTGAACCCACATCTTCCGTCTCTAATCAATTGACCAGATTGATTATCCGCTGCTCTTGTAACAACTTACCAAGGTGGTCATGCCTTGTGTCGTTATAAGAGTGCGCTGCGACGGCTGCTCTACCTTTAAGCTAATGGTACACTAATATAATTTCTATATAAAAATTTTAAAAATCAAAAATTGGGCGACAGACACAAACGCCCATGAAGGAGGTAGTGGACTAATATGTCCCTCTAATCGCACGTGTCTGTACTCTAAGATTCAAGCATCTTAGGTGGGATCAGAGTATAAACAATTATAAAATTTCTATATATATTTTGAAAATTTTAAATTATACAAATTTGAATTTTTCAGAGATTATAATTCCTGCTTTTTCATATAGTTTAATAAGTGCATCTTCAATCCACTGTCTGTAATTAAGATCTTCTGTATCTCTATGGATACAATATTTTAGATAATCGTTTGTTTTAATTTGCTTAAAAAATATAATATCGTATGTAAATATGTGATGATTTGCTAATTTAAACATATCCTCAGCAAGATCATCGAATCCCATATACATAGCGTATGCTATTGAATCAAAACATGTTCGGTCACAAATAAGAATATCATATAGACTACAAAGTTCAATCTCAGTTCGTATTTGATTTGTAAAAATCCACATTTGAGACGTTCTGGTTCCATTTTTATTAAATAACTCTTTAGGAGTTCTTGCCGCATTTTCATGAAAAACTTCGATTCTTTTATTTGGATTCTCAATTTTCATGGTATGAGCATAATTAAACATTGATGTTGTTTTACCAGTTCCATGACTGCCAGTAAATGCTATCTTCATAGTTTTTTGTTACATCCTTTATAAATTTTTATTTAACGTTGAATGAACTTCTAAATAACCTATAAATATCTTTTGCCGCTTCAACTGGAAGATTTAATCCATAATTTAATCCAGCTTCAAGTTTTGTTATTTTTGATCCTGGTAATATAAATGATTCTTTATTAAATTGATCATTTCCTCTTGATAAAGCATCTGTTATATTTCTTACGAACTTTGGATCAGTATAGATTGTAGCATATTTATTAGATTTTCTTCCAACTCTATTAATTAACTGAACTAGAGAACCAGGATCCATTTCTCTATTATCAGGTGGTAATAATATTGTTGGAATATATAATTCTTTACAAGTTATATTTATTCCCTCTCTAACAGCGTCTGTTGCAAATATAACTTTTATTATGCCGGCACGAAACAAATTCTGTACAATTGTTGTATCATGTTGTCTGATGGGAGTCATTTCTTCCGGTCTATACAAATATCCTATTCCACGACTTGCTGCTCTTCGTAATCGTTCATCTGAAATATCGAGAATACCGCCAGGATCTGAAATTCTTTGAGTATCCTTTTTAATATTATATAATAAGTCTCGCGAAACTTCCAACTTTTCTTTTGGACTAAAATGTCCTCTTTCAGTTGGTACTAATTTATCTATTAATTCATTAATTCTTTGTTTTCCAAAGATAATGAATACAACTCCATTTTGTGTTAAGGTTCTGCCAGATAAAATTGTTTCGATTATACGAAGTTGATTGTGAAAGTCATTCAAATTTGGCACAGGATGTACTCTGATATCTGATGGATTTCTAACATGTCCTGGTGGCTGATATGGACCTGGATCGAAATTTCTATCATATGCAACATTAAGAAAGTGCATTATGTTTGCTGCACTTTTTCTATTAACTGATCCACTAAGCATTACAATTTTTGCTTTTCTTCCATTCCTGTGGAAAAGAACCTTATGAATACTATCACCAATCTGACGAGCTCTTTCATCATCCGCATCACTTCCACCCTGAATACGTTGAGCTTCATCAAATATAATTAAATTTAAATTATCTAAACTTCCAATAATCGATTGTGCCGATTCATAAATTGAGATTATAAATGGTTTGGATGTATTAATTGAATGGTGTTTAATTTGAACAGTATAAATACCTTCTTCTATTCGTCCCACTAGTGCATTTTTTACATAATTTCTAACTAAGTTACCAAATGAGGTTTTGAATTCTGAAATGTTATTCTTCAGAACACGATCATTTGATATCATGTTTAGAATTAAGGAAGGATCAAATCCTCCAAAATTTGACATTGATTTAATGAGTAATGACATGGTATTTGCACTAAAGAACACAACATCATTTGTAGTTGGATCAATATAACAAGTTCTATTTAATATTTGTAAAATGATCGAAACAAATCTCTCAATCATTTCTTGCTCAATATTGGCACTTAAATTTTTTATTGGAACTAACCAAAGAACTTTTGGAATATCTTGCGGACGCGTGAGTAATCGAATTAAATTCTGTTGATCTGGTGGTTGACTGGTACTTATCCCAAGAATTTGATTAACCCAGTAACAAATTACTGGTGGAGTCTTTCCGCTACCAGGAGCAGCAATAATATATATATCTTTTGCACTTCCCAACATTGTAACAAGTTGCTGTTGCCAACCGAATAAATTTGCACAATGATCTATCTCCATTGGACCTGTTAGTATGTTTGGTCCAGTTGGTGTTGCTGGGTAAGGTCCAACTGAGGCATTTATTGGTTGATTAGGTGTTTGCCCACCATATCCATATCTATCTATTTTGATGTCGGAAAAAATTGATTCATTTAGTGATTTCATAAATATATCTATCTCCCAAATTTTTATTTAGTTGCAGCATAAATTGCAGTTGCAGCATCTAATGTTATGCTATATGGACATTTATTTGCTGAGGTTACAGATGTCCACATAGATGTTGCGTATTTGGGGTGCATTTTAGTTTTAGCTTCTTCTTGTGCTTCTTTTGTAAAAAGTGCGACAACTGCGAGTGCATCTCCATCATGATCAGCACCCGTTCTTGGTAGATCTAAAGGGTTAAGAGCCATACTCATTCCAGATCGATCGACTCTTACATTAGCTGCAAGCCATGAGTCTCTATTTTCTACCGGATCACGCTTATATATTACAACCTTATCTTTGACAATATCTTCTGCTATCTGTATGAAATAGTCAACCATATCTTCTGGTATGCTTTCTGGTTTATTAATTGCAGTTGTGAAAAGATCTCTTAAATCACTTGCATCAATCTCACTATCAGATTTTTTCATATATTGAATTATCTTTAACATATTTTTATCTCTTTTTAATATGCGATTTATTGCAAATGGTTCATATAATTTTAAAACAACTTGCCAAGGTAATCCGACAGTTCCTAGTGGTAACGCATTATCTGTTGTAACAACTAATCGACCAGAATAATCAATAACTTTTCGAAATAAACCACCTCTGATTAATCCAGATTTACCTTTTAAACGATTTTTAATCCAATTATTAATATCAAGAACTGTTTTTTGAATTTGTTCTACAATTGGATTTTTAATATCATCTGGTAAATTCTTTGGATCTGATCCAAGTACATTTGTGTGTCGAATTAAATTAGTATACAGTTCTGATAAATCTGAAAAATTAACAATTACTTGTTTCGAAGTTTTGGAAATTGATAAATCTCTTATTCCCGCGGGAAGAACTAAATATTTGTCTATAAAGATTTTACTCTCATTGTTTTTAATGAATTTAAAGTTCTTCGGACTAGTCTTTTTAAATTTATCAATATTTATTTTTTTAAACATCGAAACAAAATAATTTACTCCAGACTGCCCCTTTTCAGAATCTTCTATGAGATTCCCATCTTTATCAATAATATATTTAGCTTTATTTGTTAATAACTTTGATATTGTTGAATCTAATCCTGTCATAATTGAGAAAACTTCTGGGTGTATAATTGTAACTTTTAAATCTATATATGCAAATCTTCTTCGCCTCTCAGATGAAGCAAATTTGCCAAATATTTCTTCTGAGAATAATCCAGTAGGATCTGTTTTTTCTGGTTTTTCATATAATCTAATTGTTGTTACTGGTTTAAGATTATTGTCTTTAATGTATTTTGCAATATCTAATAGTTCTAGTTTCATAATATATTACCCCTTAATAATTTTATCATACTCTATTATTGTGTTCTTTTTTCAGAATCTTATTATATTCTGTTGATAGTTTGTAATAAATTGCTTCTTCGAAGTTTTCTTCTTTCACATCTGTCTTATCGAGAAATTCCATTAAATAAATATTATCCTCTTTACCATTCCAAATTTTATTATAAGTTTTCTGCTTATAACCATTGTCCTGACGAAATTTATTGAGAATATTCTTACCCATATAAAGTTTATAAATTTGCTCGATATTCATGCCAAGAGAAGAACATACTTTAATAAATGCTTCAAGATGAAATTTTTGACCTCTCAATACCCAAAAAGCTAAAGATTCAGATGTTTTTCTAACATTATCTATATTGAAAACTTCCGGAGTTTCAAATTTATTACTAAAAGCCATAAAAACAGTTTCCGAACAAATTTCAATATCTGCATGTGTCATCATGTCAGACATCATAAAGTGCCAGATATCGATTACTTCCATTTCAATATCTGGTAGACTTATATCTTGTTTTCTCCACCATTTCCAATTCGTGTAATCTATAAGTTCTGCGCACTCGGTCCATATTGCTCTATACCATTTAAGATCTTTATTATTTTTCCAATCTGATCCATTTGTATGAATATTTAATTCATCTTGTTTCTCAAACATTTTTTTGATTAGTTTTCTTATCATGAATTTTGTTTTGTCTACATCTGACATTTTATGTCTCCAAAAAGATTAGTATCGGCAAGACCTTTACTAGATCTTGCCGATATTCCTTAATTATTTTTTCATTACATCCACAAATTCATCTCTGTGTAGAAAATTATTGAATATGAATATGTGAAGTCTACCAGCAAACACATGTCCTGTTCGTAAACAATAATCAATTGCATCATAACAAGACTTTCTATAATCTTCTAAGAACTTTGTCTCGCTCTTATATTTATATTTGGTGTAATCTGGTGTTAATGGCATTATATATACATTGTTAATATTAGTTACGTTTCTTATGAATTTATTAATTGACTCTTCGCCGGCTTTAGAATAAACAAACTTCCAATTAATAGAAACTGGAGTTTTTTCCAAGATAGCTTTAATCGATTTATCATAGTTTTCATTAAATAGTTTAATTATATTTTCAACTGTTTTAATTTTATTAGACCTGTAATAACTTGGATCTAATTTGGGGGAAATATTAATTTGGATTATTCTTTCCCAAGCATCAAAAATCTTCCAATCATCATCTTCTTTATTATCAAGCAAAACGCCATTAGTTTCAATTTCAATTTTCGAAATATTTCTTAATGATGTATTGAATATAATTCTTCTAACGAATTCTTTATTAATTAATGGTTCACCACCAGTTAGTAGAATTGTATTAATCGAATTCATCTTAAGAAAATGATCATTAAGATAGTCTATGAAGGTTGAAAAATTTGTATCGTCAATTATGAATGGTAGTTGTTTATTATTACTAGTAAACTTTTTAATCTCTTTTAGTTTTATATTATTTGACCACTTAGTGTCGCACCATACACAGTCCAGGTTGCAATTAGCTAATCGTATAAGTAATATTACAGTACCTACTGATGGTCCTTCGCCCTGAATTGTAGGAATAATTTGCGTAATTATTGTTTTATTCACTTTGCCTCCATCAATTTTCTAACTCGATATTTTTCTCTGCATCTTTTACAAGTTTTTATATGAAAATAGCTAGCTATTCGCCCCGTGAAGTTATACCACTAAAGAGATAACCAATAAGGTTTTCTGTCCGGTCTACAACATAATGTTTTATAGAAGAAATATTCTAATTTTTTATATATTTTATCCATTTTTGATCACCCATCTAAACTGGTTTTGTTTTCATTCGTTTTTCAATGCACACATCACACTTGCCACATTCTGAGATTTTAGAATAATCATCAAAATATTCTAAAATTTGTAGCATTCGGCAAGATTTCTTATTGGTTGCAAAATCTGACATTTCTCCTAATGTTATGAATTTTTCATTTCTCTTTCTTTCGAGACTCTCAAAATCAAAAGTTGTATAATTGAGTGGCCGATTTGTATTTATTTTGTATTTGCCATTTCCAATAGTTTCAATAAATTGATTTTCTTTTAATTTTGAAATACATCCAGGAACAAGATGACTCTTAGTGAATGTTTTACAAGCATCTGCCATTTCTTTTTGTGTCATTAAAATCATATTATCTTTATCTATATTATCAAGGCACCAATCCCAGAAATTTTCAATTGTTTCTTTAGGTGGATACGACATTTCAATAAAGAATCTTTGCAAATCAATATCTCTAAAAACATCAAAGTAAATTGTACATTCAGCACCATTTCCATCTCGAGAAGCTCGACCAATTTCTTGATAATAGTTTTCTATACTGGCTGGCATACCAGCATGAATTACAAATCTTACATCAGGTTTATCAATGCCCATTCCAAAAGCAATTGTTGCAACAACAATGCCACCATTTTTGAACCAATCTGTTTGGGTTTTTTCTCTTATGCTATCAGATAATCCAGCATGATAAACTATTGAGTTTATTTCCTCTTTTTGAAGTTTTTTGCAAATATCCTCTGCTAATTTTCTAGTTGGACAATAAACAATTCCAGTTTTGATTCCTGAATGGACATAGCAGCAAACATCTCTAATGATTTTATCTATTTTTGATACTGAATTGCAAGTTTTAACTGTAAGTTTTAGATCTGGTCGGTAAAAACCTTTAATAAATTTTGTAGCTTTTGGAATATTTAATTGTTTACAAATATCATTCTGAACTCTTTTAGTTGCAGTCGCTGTTAATGCAATTATCTGTTTAGGTTGTAGAATAGTGATTGCATCTTTGATTAGTCGATAGCTTGGTCTAAAATCATGTCCCCAAGTAGAAATACAATGTGCTTCATCGACAGCAAGTAATGCAACATTATTTGTCATTTTCAAAGCGCATGTAAATCTTTGATCGCTAAATCTTTCAGGAGCAACATATAAAAGTTTTAATTTTTGATCAATTAATTCATATTCGATCTTTCTTTTATATGAGTTCAACAAACTCGAATTGTAAAATTCTGCGGGGATTCCTTTTGATTTTAAATAATCAACTTGATCTTTCATTAAGCTTATTAACGGGCTTACTACAATAGTTAATCCATCTGAGAGGAGAGAAGGAATCTGATATAACAAACTCTTCCCTCCCCCAGTTGGCATAACTACTAATATTCCTTTGGGTTTTTCAACATCAAACACTGAATCAATAATTTCTGCTTGAGAATCTCTGAAAGATTCAAATCCAAATGTTTCTTTTAATACCGTTTCTTTGTCCAGCATTTATTTTCTACTCCGAAAGGTCAAATGGAAAGTTAATCAAAGAAATAAATTTTTCAATCAATTTTTCTAACTCATCTTCTTTTTGCCCATTTAACCAATATTGGTGAAAAGCATAACAATATTGAAAATTGATAAGATTCTTTTTTGTTCTATTACCAAAGATTAACGGATATTTTTTCTCTAAACTCATTAATATCGGCGTGATCTTATTTTTGAAACTATTAAAGTTATTTGTTCCAATGAACAAATCAACAATATTGTTCTTATCAATTTCTTCATCAATGATTTTATCAATTGTTGTTTGAGTTATAACATTCAACAAACTTGCTATTTGAGTTTCTTCAACATTTTTATTTTCCAAAACGCAATTTAAATCTTTCATAACAATTTCTAATATCTTCGAATCATCTATTACAAGATGCATTTTATCGATTAATTCATGCGCGTATCCACATATATAAGTATTATTTTCTGGAATAAACATAATTTGTTCTTTTAATTTATATAAACCGCTAAGAGCATAATTAACTGTATCATATGTGATCTGAACTTTGCAATTTTTATCCTTCAAATAATATCTATTAAATAATTTATGTAAGAACGACATAATGACACGATCATGTAAATGATACACTCCAAGTATATGTAGAATACTCGTGTAATCTAAGTTTTTATCATAGATTATTTTTAGATTTTTAAACGCCATACTTATAAAAGGACTGAATTTGATTCCAGTAATACCTCTGAGTGAAACTAGTCCTCCTATTGCAAAATTTCTAAGATTTTTATTGCCGACAAGATTCTCTTCGTATATTTTTTTCCAAATATTATATTGTTTTAAAATTTTAAACTGCCATACAAAAATAAATTTATTATAAAGCTCTGGATTTTTATTTAAAATTTTTAATGAATTAGTGATTGATCTTGTATTGGCTTCATAAATTGTTCTAACATTATTACTTTCCGGATATTTCAAAAAAATTGGAATATCTAAACTAAAAATATAATCGCAGTTATTGAAGGCATCTTTCTCAAGAAACATATTATAACATTCTGTGAATTTCGCAGCATCTCGAGGAGATACCTCTCCGGCAATAATACTATATCCACCAGAATCAATAAAGAATTTTCTACCTTTGTCTAATATTTTTCTGTATTCCTTGATTTCTTCAACAACGCGATGTAAAGTGTCGAACCCAAATGAACCTTGCCGCAAACCCTTAATTAAACTAAATAGATAATTATTAACATGTTTATCAATTAATTTTAATTGGTTTGGAGCAATAATGTCTCCCGTGGTGTGTACGTATTGAAACATTTATTGATCCTCTTTTATTACTCTTAATATCTTGAGGGTCATCATTTCTGGGATAACAATTCCGGTTATTTGTTCTGGATTATTTTTTCTATACTCAAATGCCGTTTTAATAGATGTTATCAAACGTTCGATTTTAGAATCAGACACATAATCTTTAGTTTGGAGTATTAGTGTATCTCCATTATAGACTTCTAAATAATCTTCTTTTATTATATTTCCATTAACGTCTCTGACTTCGAGTTTTATCGGCATATTTTTTACATTTCCTTATCTTCTATTAAATGTAACTCTTTTAATTTGCCATTTACAAAATAACTTGAAAATTGAATAAAATGATTATCAGAGTTACAAACTGTATAAAATCTAATTTCCCCGATGAAATCATCCACGAATTCCCATTTGTTATTGATTCTTAGATATCGTTCACTTAACTTTGTTCCATCTGTGTGATCTGGATTTTTAATAATTTCAAAGTTTTCACACCACAAAGTTCCATCTTCTCTGATTTCATATAGAGCAAGCGATTGGTATGGTGTAGTTTTAGTTTGAAAGATTTCTTTTTTTAAATCTCTTTCTGTAGGCAATGGATATAGACATCTTAAGTTGTCAAATACGCCCATATATCTGAAGAACTCCCCTAGTTAGTATTTACGTTTCCACTTCCAGTTGCAATCGTTCCAATCAAACAACCAACAACTGGATCGCCTAGTCTTGCAACACCCAATTCATTTGTTTTTGTATCTCCACTGGCTCCAACTATTACTCCAACGTGTCCACAGTATCCAAGTACAACATCAGTTAATCTTGCTGCACCTAATTCATTTATTTTAACGTTGCCACTCCCGGTGACAATTGTTCCACCCATTGCAATGGGTGGAAGTGGAGGATGTCAACCACAAACACCAATGAACAGATCTGTAATTCTAGCAGTTGATGGCATGAGCAATCTCCTTATACATATTTACTAAAGATGTCTTCTGTATTATCAACTTTAGATTTGTTCTGCAATAACATATTTTTTGCATCATTTAATTTTGCAATATTATCTTGTGTACCATATGAACCAGATAGTCCAAGTGGTTTAACAATATAATCATGAGCAAAATTCCACTGCGTTATAAGTTCATCTATTGTTGAATCATTTCCTGGTGTGTATTGATAATGAAACTCAAAAATATTAATTAAGGACGCTTCAATAACACTATCCGCTATATCAACAGTTGTTGTATCTAATCCAGGATCATATATTGATGAACTCACAGTAGAATAAGCAAAACTGGAGCCATTTTTCAAAGCAATATCTTTGTCTTCTGTAAAAACAGATGTTTGATCTCCAGAGCATTCAAATGATGAACTGCTAACATAAGTTAGACCAGGAACACTCATAATTTTATAAATTTTCCAATCAGTAAGTGTACCAGCTGAGGATAAAATCTGATTATATGTTGTTCCCATATATTGATGATAACTATTTACTGGTATAAATTTAGTACCAATTAGATAACTTTCTAATCTAGATGTTGCAACATCACCCACACCAGATTTCATAGCATCTTGTTTTTGTTGAAGATTATCAATCTGTGTTTGTATTTGTGAGATAGAAGTTCCTAATTTTTCAGATTGATCTGGTGCGGCATTTATCATTTCTTGAAGAATTTCTTGTGGAGTCGACATATTAGTATAAAACCTCTACAAGATTCAGTAAATCGATATCATATTCTTCTGTTTCATGATGAATTTTAATGTTTAATTTAACATCACATTTATTTGATTTATAGAGTTGTTCAGCCTTTGCTGCAATTTCTCTATAACCAGGTTTTATTCCGGCATATTGTTTTGCTCTTATGCGAGCTGCATAAATTAATGCACAATCTGGTTTTCCAGTATCAGGATCGACAACTGGGAATTTAAGCAGTTTTGGGAGTAGAAATGCGTCATTTCCAAATTTTTCGAGCATAAGTTGACGATTTTTTCTACTTGATAGTTTAGCCTTTGTTTTATTTGGGATAAGTCTTTTAATAGCTTCAGTTAGAACTTCATCTGTAGTTTCTTCAGTGTAAAGTTGTTGTTCGTTAATTATCATCTACGTGTCCTCCTAAAAGTATGTAAACTAGCCGAAATTCAAAAAAATAAGAATTTCGGCTAGCCCATTGAATTAAAATGGTGCTTCATCAAAATCAAATTGTTGAAATGTATTTGCGAAATTTCCAGCTACGCTTTGTGGTTTAGATTTATCGGGAGACATTGTTTGTGGAGTACCGAATACATTTGTTGGATTATTGTCTGTAAATCCCATTGGATTTGGATTTTCATAGGTGCCCATCTGAGGTGCAATACTACCTCTTGAAAATTCGAGTTCATCACATTTTTTACCAATAAATTCAAGTTTATCAGCAATAGCTAGCGCTCTATATGGTGATATTGAATATCCAAGAGCCTGGTTTGTTCCAGACTTGAAAAAGAATGTGACCATTGGAGCGTTACCTTGCTTCTGATTTGCTGTTTTCTGAATCGTCATCGATTTTCCACCACCACCCTGTCCAAACTGAGATTTTCCAGAATCAACATAAATTGAAAATTGTCCGAATGTCCCCTCTTGTCCTCTTGCAAATGCTCTTAACGCGTGTGAAAGTTCTGTAATCTGATAAGCTTCAACTTTCATGGTAATTCTATTGTTAAAATCAAATGTTCTACCACCTTGTTGATTCTGAACTCCCGGAGCAAGAGTGATAAAACAGAAGAATGCTTTCTTATAACTTTGTTCTGCTTCCTGTTTTACAATTGAAAATTGCAAAAGATGATTAGCCGGAAACGAATATGAGAAAATTGATTCGAGTTTTTGTCCTGGATTTTGTGCCATTGTTTTTATGTCGCCTCCATATTTATTTTTTAACAAACTTCAATAAGAAGATCTGGTGGTAGAGTGTCCAGAATTGCTTGAGCATTATCTATTAACGTTTGACCTTCCACTTGTAACTTATCATAATTTAAATTTAAAGCTCCAAATGGTGTTGATAAATTTTCAAATTTTGATCGCATGGCTGCAACCCATAATTTGGTATGACCAAGACACATTGGTTTGAATACTCTGTGATAAAGATCAGGTCTAATTGTATTAAGAACAACATGTGGAGTATTATAGATAACAACACATGCATTAGTTTGTTTATCAAATATCATTGTATCTGGTGGAATAAATTCCCATGTATTTCTTACTTGTAATGATCGAACAGCGTCGATGTATGCATTTGAAATTACAAGATCCATAGCGGCCTGAGCATTAATAAGTGCGCCACCATACATATCGACAATTGATACCTCTTTAATTGGCATAGCTTCTAGTACATCAATGATATATGTTCCTTCAGGAACTGGAATTTTATACATATGTTGTGGAGAGCCTGTTCCACCGTAAACTTGATTTGCTCCCGTTATTAATGTGTATGCTTTATGTGGAGCATATTGTGAAAATGAAGAAAGAACATGATCTCTTAAATTTACTATTAATTCATCATCCGATATTTCTAATAGATTAACAGGAACACCTAAATTAATTTTAATATAACTTAAAACATTATTCCAATGCTGAGCTGTTTGCGCATCTGCCATAATAAACTCCTTCATTATCGGCAAGATCAAGTTAAGATCTTGCCGATAATTAATTGTTATTATCTACTTTGTAATTGAATCGAAAAGTTCATTTGTGATATTTGCTAAGAGACCAGTTTTCGCAACAGATGCTGATCTGACTACATTAGTATCATTTAATCTTTCGACTAGAAGTTGTTTGCAAGTAGACAGAAATTCCTGATTACTATCGTCTATAAATTTTGCAACATCCGAATCAACATCTTCTGGTGTTATAATGATGTTAAATTTATAACCCATATTCTGAACAAGTCTTTGAAGAGGTTTAATACCAAAATCATTTCCCTTTAAAAAACTTTCAAACTGAGGTTCCAATTGAGCTCCCAATGTTAGACTACAAATGTGTCTTCTTTTATAGCCATCATTTACTAACTCGTGAAATAGTACTCTTAATGCTTCATTGATATTTTCGATTTTCATTTCGCCTCCAGATTGTATTTTTTACTTTTTTTATTTATCTCATAAAAACATGCTTTGGAATTCGTTTCAATTGTTCATCGAATGATATTAATTTATAATTTCTAACAATCATATCGATGTTATTTTTGATAATATCTGGCATTTGATTAATTTTCCATTTAAGTTCTTCTGCAGATGGTGGAATTGAATAATTAATAATTAATTCTATTGATTTTGTAGGTCCAATTCCATGAATTCCTGGAATAGCATCTGCTTTATCTCCACCAATAGCTAAAATCATAGGGATATATTCTGCTGTAAGAATTCCTCTTTTAAACTTTTTATTTATATAACTGATTGCATTTTCATTATCATAAGCATCAAATTGTATTTGATATCCTCCTTTATTTTTATTTTGACTCTGGTGAAAGGATGTCACACACTGTATTGTATTATTGTACTTACAACATTGTAATAAATCTTTATCAACAGATAATATGACATTTAATATATCTGCTTGATCACTATCAAATAATCCATTTGTTATACAATATTGAGGAATTAAGTCAGATTCATATTCTCTAAGATAATAAACTTTTGACAAATTTTTCTTAGTAAACATTTGTTCAATTTTTTGATAATAATATTGTTTAATTTGTCTGAATAGTTCGATATCATTATTATTATCCATAATTAAATTCAAAGTTGATCGACCAGTTTTATAAGAGCTATCAATTATTTTTTGTTGCTGGCAATATCCATCGTCGTATGCTAAAACAAAAAACGGATCATATGTCTTAAATTGAAAATAAAGTCCGTTTAAAAAATCTCTTAATTCTTCAATTAAGATTTCGCTAACTTTGCCATCAGTTGCGTATCTTCCAAGTTCTACTAATATAACATCTTTATTATAAAATCCTTTAGCTATCGATTGAAGGTCAATAAAAAAATTGATTCTTTTTTTATTGAGTTTTTGAAGAATCTCAAGAATCAACGAGTATTTTAAAGCATACTTGATGTAGTATTTCACTCATCTCCTCCAAATCAAAAAATATAACTTTCTACTAGAATTATTTCTATATAAAAATTGAAAAAAATAAAAATACATATTTGTTATAATAAAATAAATTTTTATTTTTTTGATGGGTTAACAAGTCTCAACATTGCATATTTATTGATACATTCAAGTGTATTATCTCTTGCTTGCCGCCGTTTAAAAATATTCACAATCGTAATTGGTGTGTGAATATATTCATTTGTATTAATTCCTGTTTTTTCATCCCTTTCAAAATTGTATAATTTGCCAAATTGTAACCAATCCGGTGGTGTGTTGGTAGTTTCATAAAATTCAATTCTATCAATATGTTCTGTAAATAAACTCATACAATCCGATATTCTGTTTTTTGCCTCTTCTAATTTATCTGGATAATAGACTCGCATAGATGTTACTCTCGAGTTTTGTTTTTCAGACGTGTTATTTGCCATTAGGACTTTTGGAAGATCACCAAAAGTTTCAGATACTTGAGTCATATCTGAACTAATAAAATTAATAACAGCGTTAGGTCTATTTAGAATACCTTGTATGTCGATAAACGGCACAGTTCCCAATAAATGTGTAAATTTCATGATATTTAAATTTTGAGAAATATCTATTTTTTTAAAAACAGATAGACAGTTATAGAAATTTATCAAGATACACCAAATTGGAATTTTTCCTTTATTTGGGGCAGAATCATTATCATAATTTCCGAAATTGAAAGTGTCAAAAAACCAGAAGCTTGGAGTACTGAAAGGTTTATATGTATTGATTAGATATTCAGGAACATTCAATTCTGGTATAGTTGGTGGAACAGTAATTTGACTATATGTTGATAAATTTATCGAGTTCTTATCACCAAGAACAACTTGTTTAATACTTTTTACATCTCCACCATATTTTTTAATTATATGATCTGTAAATGATGTTATTTTTGATTCTTTAATTTGAGGATTAAATGAATTGTTGATAATTGTTTCCAAAGCGATTAAATTAGGATTTTTAACGCTTTCTGGAATTACAACAGGAGTGAATATTTTATTGAATCCGGTATTTTTACTCATTTGCCAAGCAATAGGATTGACCAGTAACATTCTGACTGGAACTGCTCCTTCTGCTATTGGTCTATCTGTATTTATATTATCTTTTTGTTTACTAATACTCACAATGAGAACAAATGATGTATAAAATTTTTCTTGAATATTTGTTCCTAATTGATTAGAATCTTCAATATTTTTTATTTGGTAACATGTTAGTTCATATTGAGGAAATTGTCCATTGTTTATTTCGGTTTCTATAACAGTCAATGTAGCTGTTGGTACCATTGCTTGCATATCTATATATGTTGCTTGTTTTAGAATCGGATTTCTAATGAATGCAAGATAGTGAAAATCTGTTATATCTTGAAGATTTTTATCAGCTCCATCTGCTCTTGTTAAAAGAAGTTCATATGTTGCTGTTGTTCTTTCATTTGCCATAGTTTTAACTCCGAAAAATAAAAAATATTTATCGGAGAGATCTGGTTGAAGATCTCTCCGATAAATTTAATTTAGATAGTTTTAATTTCGTTTATTTTATTAATAAATATTTTGCTCGCCATACTGGCATCTTCGCCAATATATAGTTGAATGTATGGCCTTAGACATTCACCAAGTCCAACTTCAAAAGAGTCTTTAAACTCTAATAAACCAATACATTCTTCAGCTAGACCAAAGTTAGCGAAAGTCCCAGATGTGAATTCTCTTTTATCAACAATTTCTTTCCAACTTGGAGAAAGTTCTTTTATACTTGTCACCGCTACTATTGTATATTCTCTTTCTGGACGTTCTCCAGTATCTAGCTTTACTAATTGTAAATCAAGTTCTTCTTTGTGAAGGCAACTTAAAATATCAAGAAATAATTCTTTATTTGAACTTAATTGATCATCTTTATCAAATGTCTCGATCATATCTGTCCAAAATTCATCACCATAATTTTCCAGACACGCATATACGACTTCGATTTCATTTTTTGTCATTTCTTTCTCTCTTTAATTAGCTCGATTAATTCTTGTTCGGTTATAATCTTAACTCCTCTTTCAATGGCTTTCTTAAATTTATTTGAATCGCTTGGAGTGTTACAAATTAAATAATCACAAGATGTAATACTTGTATTTGATCCTCCAAACTTTTCAATTACTTGTTCATAAGCTTTTCTTGGCTTACTTAGACTTCCAGTTATACAGAAGCTCTTGCCGCTTAACGGCCCTTCTTCAGTTACAAATGAAATCCCAACATCTATAAGCTTTTTGATGAGATCTTTATTTTCTTTCAATCCTTTAATGATTGATTTAATTTTTATTTCTCCAAGTCCTTTAACTTGAATCAATTTATAAATCATCTCTTTTAAAAGATTCTCATTTTCAAGAGCATCGAGAATTTGCTGAGGTGTGAAATTTTCTAAGATTAATTTAGCAGTTGTTGTTCCGAGATTATCGATTCCAAGAGCTGCTAAAACTTTTTCTGGTCTTGCTTTCTTTGTCTGTTCAATTCTGTTTAAAAAATCTGTAGCAGATGTTTCTGCCCAACCATCAAGTTTTAAGATATCTTCTTTTTTTAAATTATAAATATCAATTACTGAGTTACAATTTAAACTGGAAATCATCTTCTCACTAAAATTCTCTAGACCAAGCTTCTCAAAAAAGTAAGCGATTCTTTTTTGAGTCTGAGCAGGACAATCTGGATTTGAACAGTATAAATGGGTATCATCTGTTAAAAGATTTCCGTGTCCACAAGTAGGACATGACACAAGCATATCATATCGTTCGGCTCGTTTAATGACTTCATCAATATAAGGAATGACATCACCAGATCTCACGAGTTTGATGATAGCTTCCGGTCCAATTGCATTTTCATAAATGAATTTAGCATGAAAACCAGTCGCCCGTTGAATGGTAGCTCCACCTAACACTACTGGTTTCACAACAACGACTGGAATAATCTTTCCAGTTCTTGATGTGCTCCACTCAACACTAACAACTTCTGCTTCTGCCGACATTTTATTAAATTTAAAGGCTATCTTTTTTTCAGGCAATTTAACATTTTCAACTTCAGAATTGTTAACAGTTATAACAATTCCGTCTTTGTCATACTGAGTTTCTTCTCTAATCATTTCTTTTGCAGCTTCTATTGTCATCTCTTTAGAATCTGCGTAAGAAAACGAAACACAATTTCTGTTTAAAATACCAAATGCTTCCTGTATATATTTCATACGCTCAAATTCTGAAATTGTAACTGGATGAGAACTAACAGAAATTGGAACATAAGTATGAAATAATACATATAAATACTGCAATTTACTATGATCATCTCTATTTATGATACCAGCTGCTGCATTTCTCTTAGTCTTGTAACCAATTGTTTCTGGTTCACAATTTAGAAGAATTTCTCCTTTGAAATATTGTTTATTATCATTTGTTCCTGGATTGTTTATTGTACTAATCTTATTAGGAACAAATTTGAGAGCTTTAGCTGTGATATTTTCACCTTCGTAGTGATCACCTCTGAGCCAAGCTCCGGTTAATTTTCCATCTGTATATTCACACTCAATTGCAACTCCATCAAGTTTATGTGACAAGATGAAGCCGCTTTTATTGTCATATTTATCTAACCAATTTTGAATATCATCTTCGAATTTATTTGAGAGACTTCCAAGAATATATGGTAATGTCTCTATATTTCTTTTTGGTTTATTTCCAATTTTACTCAGAAACTTAGAGTTTGGACGAAGTTTTTGTAAAATTCTTTTATAATGATCATAATCGTCATCTGAAATTAACGGTTGTCCTAGTTCATACGCTTCAAGACACTGTTCGAGTTGTCGTTCAAGTTCATTTAGATCTTCGGATGAATATTCATCCATTTTCATTCTCTCCTTTTACCAAAAATGTTCAAAGTTATGTTAGTTTTTATCTAGTTTTATTCTGATTTAGTGAACAATATCAAAAAATCAGTTTCTTGCCATTTCAATTTGAGTGTGCTGCCTTAAAAATTAAATCTGTTATATATTTACAATCACAGCTGTATTTTACTCCGTTGTGGATAAGTTCCACCGGAACATCTAGATCAATGCTCAATTTAATTGCTTCTTTAATACAATCCATATCGGCAGCTCCAGACGTTGCTCTTACAACTAGTTTTACTTTTTCGATATTATTTGACATTTTGATCCTCTAAAATTTCGGCAATTCGTTCATTTGTTAAGCCGCAGCCAGGAAACTTAATCAATATTCTGGTCACAACTTCAACAGTTTCCATATCTGATGAAGAAATTTTTTCTAAGAATGCAATTTCTTCATCAGATGGATTGCCCTCTTTCTCGATTAAATAATCTAACATTTTAAAAATACTATTAACATTTTGATTTTCTGACGCTATTGGATCATCAAAATATACACAGTATTTAATTTGTTTGATTTGAAATGAATATTTAGGATTTGTCATATAATCCAAAACTTTTCTCAAGATCTTACCAAATATTGGGTCTTTCAAATTTTGAATTAACATATCTTCTTTATTATTTATAGATCTATTTATATTTTCTAGTATATCATAAATTGCTTTTAAACTATTCATCATAATTTATTCCTCTTTTAAAAATCTTCCAAAAATATCTATTTTTGATTCTGCTACTACATAGATCGTCTCTCCTGGATTTTGTGAACTTACACTTGTTGGACATATTCTCTGGAAATGCGTAGGATGCAGATTTGCTATCACACCTGGAGCTTGCCCCGCATTTGGACTCAACATGTGTACTTTATGCTGCAACATTGTGTCATATGCATTTACATTATCATAGATAAATTTGTTGTGAAGATTTATATAAAAGTTTTTTACCAGTTCCATTTGATCCATTGAAATCTCACTAATATAGAATCCCCTAGATGCTTGAGACGCTGCATGAGCGATACGTTTGAATATGGGCCAGAGAAGAATTTCAATGAATACTAATCGTTTCTGATCAAGATCAATAAATGTATCGGGTACCATTGTGTTAAACAACTTCACAACAAGTTTTAATAAGGTTTGAATATTTAAATCTTTTTCTTCTAGATTATAACATTGTTGATACAATAATTTTGTATAATCATCAAAGAAAATATTATGAAAATGGTTTTGTATTGATGTTCTGTCTGGATCACATTTAAACAAATTACTGAAATAGATCAACACATCTCGTTCAGGCGATGCCATGTTTGTTATACTATTGCTGAATACTTGTTGTATAAGGTCTTTTTTTAATTGGGCTTGTTCTGAAATACTATCTGATAAAAATATATCTAGAAAATATATCGCCGGTATATTATTGCCCATAAATGTTATTAATTTATCATATATTGTGATTGAATTAAATGTGCTCGATAATTTAATTGATTCTTTTTTAATAATAATGGGTTTGTCTAATATATATAATGTTGGAATAAAGTGATTTTCATTAAGTGTGAAAAAACACCCATCAATTAGTGTTGGAATAAGAAACTTAACAAATGTCTTATTTATAGAATTAAATAATACATCAACTGATACTTGTGTGAGAAAACTATTGTGGATACCATTGTATGTTTGGACATCTTTAATATTCACGCTGCTAACTTTTAAATAGTTTTTATTTTGTTTTGAAACATATTCTACACACAAGTTCATAAAATAATCGATAAGATTATATTGAGCAGATCTGAAACTGCTGATGGTGAAATAATCTCCATCAGCAGTTTCAGATGATTTAGTTAGAAGATTCAATATCTTCCTCCTTTATTGATTGTCAGTCTTGTTTTTGTGACTGATCCTCTTTATTTGTTGATTGATTATTATTTGGTTTATTCAGAATTCTCAAATCATTTGCTATGATTTCGTATGCTTTTCTTTTTGTACCACTGTTTGCGGGGACTTCATATTCTCTTGATTGGATTTTTCCTTCTACATAAATTTGTGAACCCTTTTTAAGGTATTGTGCAGCAACTTCTGCAAGACGTCTCCAAAAAACAATACGGTGCCATTCAGTGTGTTTTTGTTCATTACCTTGATTGTCTTTCCAAACTTCAGAAGTTGCAATACTAAGATTGCATACTGGTGTACCATCTGTTGTATAACGAAGTTCTGGATCCTGACCAAGCCAACCAATAAGAATAACTTTGTTAACCGACATTTTTGTTTCTCCTTTGTAGTAGTTTGTTTTTATTCCTTAAGAAAGTTTAGACATAAGTCTACGACTTCCTTAGTTCGGCTTTTAATCGTTCTGTTTTCTGGTAAATTATATTTGCCATCTGATATTAATTGTCTTAATAAATCTTTTTTTCCAGCTGTCCAATCACTTTTTACTGAAAGAATTTCTTTAACTGCGAGATCACACCCAGCGGCAAGCATACTTTCAATTTCCATTTGGCCTACTCTGCTACCGCCACCGCGTGCTCTTCCTTTAGTGGGTTGTTTTGTTATTGATTTGACACTACCAAAGTCTCTTGCATTGATAATTTTACTTACCAATTTTGACAGTTTTTGAATGTATATTGGAGCGCATAAAATATTTTTTAGATATACATCTTGATCGGGAAATGCAATGTCTACTTTTAATTTCTGTCGCATAAATTTAAATAAATCTTTTTTAATTAAAATTGTTTCTTTATATTCTATCGAATTTTTCAAAAGAGTTTTAATATCTACTTCTGCAAAAGATGGCGCTTCAACAAATAAATTTGACTGATTTATATCTTCAATAAATTTATTTTTGAATTCTTCATCATCTAAATTAGCAATAATTTCATTTTTAACTCTTGTATAATAATTTATGTCAATTTGTTTTAAAATTGATTCATTTAACCAATTTATAGTTTCTTTAACATTTTCTGGGTTCGATTTGATATGTTGATCGCAATACATTACAGATTTTGCTACAACTGCTTCTAGTAACTGTCCAAGATTTTGTCTAGAAAATACACCAAATGGATTAAAGATCAAATCAATTGGTTTGTTTGTGCTTAGAGCAATTGGTCGAAGCTCATCTGGAAGTATTAGACTGACAATGCCTTTATTTGCATATCGATTTGCAAGTTTATCTCCAATTACAGTTGAATACTCTTTTGAGATTTCTAACTCGATTAAATAGACTAAATTGTTTAAACTGATATCACCCCTTGTACCTTTTGATTTTTCAATATATAGATAATATTTTTTTAAAATATGCTCAACATACTGATGATTAAAATGTTTCCCAAGATCACTATACGTTTTTGTGATAAATGTTCCATATTTTAAATATAATTGATCAAGTATACTTTCTAATTGCTGATCAATCATTACTTGAGTCTTAAACTTTTTGAATCTATGTATCTTAATACCAGATACTTGGCCGTTATCAACCTTAGTTTTAATTTTGTCAATAGCAAAATTATCATTACCAACAAATCCAAGATCTAATAAATCTGATAATGATATGTTCTTCAGGGCCATTTGGACCTTCATTTTAAGATCCGAATAATTTCTTGTTGCACTGTCTCTTGGAGCAATTAAACAACATACTATATCATCTTTAATTTGTTGTCCAACTGCAGGAAAATATGTATATGAGTTTGAGTATCTTTTATAGAACGGCTGCATTAATGTGTATTCATAAATCGGAATATATACTTTGTCTATTTGATAATATTTCGCTTTATCTGCCAGACTTTCTGAAATTGTAATTGCGTCTTCATGATTAAATCCAAAAAATGGCATATAAGCTGTAAATACGTTATATCCATAAGAGGGAACACCACTGATAAAACAATCATAATTTGCCAGAATGTCTCCTTTTTTAAATTTTGATTTTTCTGGCAAAGCATATCTTAATCTAGTTCCAAATGAACCTGTTGTTTTCTTAATCGGTGGAAGGTGTATGTCTTGAATTTTCTGAAGATTTGAATATTGAACTATTATTAAATCTTCATTTTTAAACAATACTTCCCCATCATCTTTTGCAATAACAATTCCCATTCTTGAGGAATCCACGATAGATCTATAATCTGAACCTATCACATATGGGATTTCAGTATTTAAACTTGTAAGAGCTTGTTGTATTTGTTTGGCACTCATACTTGCTCTTGTTGAATCTGTTGATGATAGAAATGGAATGGTATTCAAATTTACACTAACGATCATATTTTCTCCTTTTTTATCGGCTTAAATCTTATAAAAGCTATTCCATTAATACAAACCCATACTCTTCCATCTTCTGCAATTTGAATTCCCAAATCACCGTCTATTAATTTATCACTTGGTAGATTTTCAATACTAATTCTACCAAATTGATGAGTTTCTGGATATTCTTCTACTACTTTTATATCTCTAGAGTTCTCTATTTGGTTTTTCATCAGTCTTTTCATATGGAAAAACTATCCAATCTGAGTTTTTAACTTGTTCAACAAAATATGTTGGTTTTATAACAGATCTCGGTTTATAATAAACTACAGCAGAATCAAAATGTTCTTCTCCTTCTTGGAGTTGTTTGAGAGTCTTTCCCGTGTCTACCAAATCATCAACAACTAATACATCAGAAAAGCCCGTAAAGTGCTTAAAATCTTCAAATTCAAAATATTTGAGATTACAGAAATGACTAATGTATACACCTATGATACATCCACCTCTTGGCAATCCCACAACGTATTTATATTTGTTTTTGGGAATCACATTACATAATTTAATGATATCATCGTGAAATTTTTGTGGAGTAATAAAAATTTTATTCCAGTCTTTTTCCATTTATCTCTCCTTTATGTGAAACTGAATAAAAATATAAATTATAAACATATTATTTCTATATAAAAAATGTAAAATTAAAAATTATCAAGAAAATTAAAGTCGGCAAGATCTTTAACTAGATCTTGCCGACTTTAATTTTACATTTATATCAACCCTTGTATATGTAACTGACATTTTTTTAGTAATTGTATATCATCTGTTGGATAATCTCTACAGACCTTTGGCCGATGATCATAAATCATACAACCTTTTTCGTCATCAAGATGTGGACATTTTAAATCAAATTCCACTAAAAGCAACTCTTGATCATCAAATATGAATTTTTTGGTTCTTCCACCTCTTGTTTCATAAAATTCTATCACTTCATCACAATATTGATATATTGATTGTACTGCAATTGTTTTGCAACATTCTTGACATTTTATGCAGATTTTTGAGAATTCTTTATTATTTTCCATTGTTGTTTTTTCCATTGATTATTAAATGATCGATATATGGATACTCATTAGTTGAATAATAAACTTTTTTAATACCAACATATTCTAAGTACATTTGACACCATCTACATGGTTGCGCCAATCTTAATTGATTTTTATTATTAACTCTTATCACCAACATTGATAAATTTTTTAAATCAGTTTTTGCCTTAATGATGGCATCAACTTCAGCATGAACAGTTCCCGGCCATTTTTGAAATTTGCTCTTTAGATGTTTAACAGATCTTTGTGGATGATTGAATCCTTTTGAAATTATTTTTGATTTGTCGAAAATAATAGCTCCAACTTTCTGTTTGTGCTCACTTTTTTGAGCTTCTTCTACAGCTTGTTTTATAAATCTATGCATCAGTTTCCTCAAGCCATTTTATATCTTCTGGTTTATTTTTAGAAATTTTAAGTTTCCAATCCCAAGATGTAGATGAATCATAAACAATACACAATCTTCCAATTCTTTCTAATGATTTTTTATCAGTTGTTTTAATTAGAATTCCAAAGTATCTAAAATTTGTTCCACTAAATAGTTCAAAATCCACAATTTCACATAAAAAATAATGAGTATTTGATTTATATTTTGTTCTACTAGTTACAATTTGTTCTCCAGGATATGCTTCTGGAATTGGAATTGTTTTGTCTTTTTTCGCTTCTTTTTTATATTAATATATTCTTTTAATGCTTCATGACGAATGTCGGAGAATTTAACTTCGTTAGATCTACCAACCATTAATCCAACATCTCTATCTGTCACTGGAGATTTCTGCATATTTAGCGCCTTTTTTGAACTTTCTTTGAAAGTTTTTCAGTTATCTTATTTCCTTCCTGATTACATAATGCAACAATCGCGTCATCATCAAACAATGCGTCATAAACTTCTTTAGTAAATGAATTATGAATATCAAATATTATTGGTCCAGGAATTTGATATGCACCATATGGTTCGATCTTCTTTTTTTTAGTTTTCATAATAATCTCTTTCTATAATTAGTAATTTGTTATAATTGCAATTGCATTATGCGCATGGATTGACTCATCAGATTCAACACTCACTCTAAATTTTTCAATATCAGTAATGTTTGATAATTTCATATAAACTGATCTTGCAATATCCTCAACGAATTTAGGATTATTGTAAGCTCTTTCTGTTACCGTCTTCTCATCAATTCTTTTGAGTACGGAGTATATTTCGCATGATGCAGATTGTTCGGCAACATTGATAAGATCTTCAATCCAAATAAACGCATTTTCCTTGGTCTGAATATTCATTTCAATTAGACATTTTTGGTTGTGCGCGCCGTACTCTGAGATTTCTTTCGAACAAGGACATAAAGAAGTTGCTAAAACTTTCACACCTAATTTGAATATATATGTGTCAATTGTTTTTATTCCTGTGAAACAAATATGATAGGGTAATATTCCTGGTTCGTTTGATGTTGGTGCAATCTTCTGAATAAAATATGGAAATCTATAGCTTACTTCACAAGTATCAGCTTCTGCTGATATTCTGATGTTTTCCGCGATTGAGTTGATTAGTTTTCCGCTAAGTTGTTGACCAACAAACTTTTGTAAGCCAATTATTAATCTACTCATATTTGTCCCTTTGAGATGCTCGGCAAGATCTACATAACAGTCAACTTTAGCGACAGAATGTTGAACTCCGCCGTTTTTCATAGAAACAAATATTGGTAATTCAACGGAATTAATACCAACTCTATTAATTTTAATTGGGTATTTTGGATTTGTATATTGTACGTCTGCTAGTCTTTTTGACATTATTTATTCTCCTTTTATGATTTTCTATTTTTATATTTCTCCGACGAAAGAACCATTATTAAGAAATTTTTAACTTTCTCTTGTAGTCCTGGGTTGGTGCTTTCTCTATTACCACTGACATTTAGAACTATAATATTATTCCAATCAATCCATCTAATAAAAGCTTCTTTAGTTGGATTAATAATACATGGCTTTCCAAATTTTTTACAACTATTAATTGTTAATTTACCACCGGGGCT